>Ga0247780_1000222_pt1 | contig 56666 bp, 69 predicted proteins | sample UWRJL079202R5_FD_179927 | JGI IMG/M metagenome (GOLD analysis project Ga0247780, IMG submission 179927) | Plant litter microbial communities from Arlington Agricultural Research Station in Wisconsin, United States - UWRJ-L079-202R-5 | ecosystem: Environmental > Terrestrial > Plant litter >...
CTTTTCCATCCTAACAACCCGCTACCAGTAATAGTAGTTTCCTGGTCTATGTGCAGCCCGCCTCAAAGATAGCAGCGTCGAGGTAATCTGACCAGTAGCGCTGCCGATCGGAGTTGGGGGGGGGGGAGGACAAGCCGTCCAGTTGGAAATCGCCCGGATTTATTTGAGCGCAGACCAGAGCTTAGGAGCGGCGCATTGGGTGGCGCAGTGGGCGAGATGGAAGACTGTTATTCATCGTAAGCAAAAAAAGTCCGTCAGTTCCCGCTGGACAAGGGTGTCACATACACTCCTCAACGCAGTCCTCCTTGGCTCCACCCTCATCGGATGCGCTGGTGACGCGGTCAACGCACTCGTCGAAGTGGTGCTTGACCCCGGAGCACTGCTTTGACTGGCGGCACTCTGTTCAAAGGAACTCAGTCAGCATATCCTCCCCTCCGCGAAGCGCACAGTCGAAGAACCAGACTCACCCTCCTCGAGCGTCTCCTTGGGATCGACGATCTCATCCTCGTCATCCTCTTCCTCCTCTTCCTCCTCCTCCTCTTCCTCCTCAGTAGCCTCCTCTTCCTTCTCCTCGGCGCCCTCCTCGGCCTCGGCCTCCTCGTCCTTCGTGGCTTCGGCGGTCGTCTCCTCCTATTACCAATCATTAGCGTCTGCTGGCACTCGTAGCACCTGTAAACCCAGTAGAATTCCCGATCCTAATTGGCTGTCCCTCATCGAATCCGGTCCAAGAAAAGCGCGGCAGGTGATACACGACAACAACATACCGTCGTCTCCAGAGCCGGCGCCTCCGCCTCAGCCGTCACCCAAGGCGTGGCGGCCTCGACAAGGTCGGTGATAGTATCCCAGAAGCCCATTGTGAATCGACCGGGGAAAGGCGCGTCAATTGGATGGTGGGAAAAAGTAAGAGAGATTCGACTTCTCGATATGGAGCTTGGATTGTTGCCGCGAGACGTTGGAGCTTTCGGTAGCAAAAATCGGGGAAAGCGAAAATCGTCCGGGCGTCCTCCAATTGCGCGATTTTGATTGGTGGCGGCCCTCTAGCCACTTCCAACCAGCAGCTGTTCCCCAAGCTTGGACCTTCCGCCCTCTCCTGAGGAATCCGCCCCAGCTCCGGCTGGCTCCGCGAGCATCACGTGCAACTGGTCCGATATTTGTGCATTTTCGCTCCTTGGCATACGACGGATCTTGCCTTCTGTCCAACACAACATCCATTCAACATCGGGAATCAGATATCGTGGAATAAGTTTGGGCGGCACATTCTTGAATTTTGAAAGCTAGAACTTCCTAGAACCCCCATTGTCCATCGTCAAGTTTCATCTTTCTTCCAACCTCAATGAGCCCCAGCGAGAAAAGCAATCGCCCCGACACAGCGGATAACAAGAATCCATAATGCAGATCAACACCAATGCAAAACACCACTCCCCCTGAAAAATTCCCCGCGCTCAACCAAGCATTTGCTCTACAGGATCCAGGATAGAAAAAGCAGGACCTCTTGCCAGTGACCATCTACAAACAAGACCGTTGGTATCATGAATGAATGGGGATCCCCCCAGGAAGGTTGAATAGGAAACAAGGAAACAGACTGCATCAAATCCGGAACTCCTTCAATGTCTTTCGGCCTCCTCCCGCATCCGTTCTTCGTACTGAATCGCGACGGCTGAGGTCTGGGCCTCCAAGTAGTCAGGGGGAGGCTCATCCGGAGGCGGCTGCGGTGGCTGATTCTGGTCTGATGCGCCCGCTTGGCTGTTGGAAGTGGACGCCCCAGGGCCAGGCCCGCCGGAGGAAGGTCCGGGAACGTCAGGGTCGTAGGGCGGCGGAGGCTCAAAATTTTGGCCCGGAATCATGCCGAGCTCCTGCGCATGATGCAGGCGTTCCTTCAGCCACTCGAACTTGGTCTGGAAATCGCTGTGACCGCCATCCTTGAAGGTAAACTTGACCTCGATCCGGGGGATGCCCATGGGGATACCTCCCCCCGGTACGGGACGTACGACGCCGCTCCAACTCCAGGGGCCGATCCAAGACGACTGCACATGCGTGTCGCTGAAATTCAAGATGGGCGAGAAGAACGATTTAAACTGATCAGTGGGCGAAACTGGGAGATATATCACCTAATCATGAGAAACGGCATGGTAAGCTTAGACTGCCCGCACTATCCGAATCATGTTCAAGCCTCGTGGGGGCCGGGAGCGGGCTTACCCTTTCGTTGGTAATATAAGCAAGGCCGTCGCCGCTCTTGATTGAGAAGGATTCGGCGATGTGAAGTTCCTTGGGTGTCGACAAGTCTAAGCCCACTCGTGACCGCGAGGTATAGAGGATCTTTTCACCGGGGATGGGTACGATCTTGCCATCCCTCGTCAACATAACCCAACTGTCCTCATCGTTAGTCCGGGCAATTTGGGCTATTGTCCACGCGCTCTGCTCGGCCAAGAACCCGTCGGCCATGGTGACGGGACAGGCGAGTGCGCGGAAGGGAAGAGACGATGTGGGGCCAGCCTCGGGAGAAGCAAAGAATCACACAACGAAGAGGGAGCTTTTTTCCGAGATGGGGGGCAGGGGGTCGGAAGGAGGTCTGTTATGGTGCATAGACCATGTGTCATGGGGAAGGAGGCCGGGAGGAAAATGTGGACAGACAGGACAAGGCGTCGCTCGGCCTAGGGAGAAAGAGCAAAGTAGACTCACTTTATTGACATGTTGAGGGAAGTGGGTGATCGGCTGCAGGATGGGCCGGGCAGAACCACACTGTGGTATGTCCCGCACGTCAGAGAAAGAGCTTCGATGGAGCTTCTGGATTCGTTGGAGGCTAGCACGCAGGAGGGTCGCAGGGTTCAGACAGTAGCGGGACAATGTATTGCGGTAACAGCCAGTTCGTCCGGCGCCGCGTCCGCTTGCAGTAGCAACCGAGATCTGGCAGGACTCTTCGGTAGGGGCAAGAGGCGGCCGAGTGTGGTGTCCAGGCCTAGTGGTATCGCCAGCCCCTAGGGGTGAGCCGTGGAATTTGGCTGAGGTGGTGGCAGCCTATGCTTCCTTTTTCGCGTGCCGTGTTGGGATGGCGAATCCACACCTAAACGTGGGATGGCTGACAGGCAGTCCTGGGCCAGGTGACAACGGGAGCGACGGTTCAGGGAACGGGGGAACGGTTGTGCGACGCCAGACGGGCAGACATGGAGGCCGAGACTTCTGGATGCTAGCGATCTAGGACTCCAGGAGCTCAGCGGCGGGCCAGTCCGGGTCCAGCAACGGGAGCTGCCTGGGGGCCACCTAGGATCAGGAGTCAGGAGTCAGGAGGCAAGAGGCAGAAGACGGGACTGGAGGTGGGGAGGCAAAGGCGCCAGACCGAGCCCGCTGCGTAAACCGACGAAGTGCCGGTCCAAGGGGCTGGATTGATGCTGGGCACGGCAGCAGGCACGGCAGCAGGTCGCAACCTGGCTCCTAGCTCGACGGCGGGTGGGCAGGGAGAGAGAGGCACGGCGGCGCCGGCGGGCTTGCGTACGTGCTGTGTGTATCGGGAATAGAACCTGGGAGTCGAAGTGCAGCTTCAACAAGCAGCATGGGAGACGAGCAATCCTGGCCTGACCTAGGCGTGGAGGGGTACTAGGTTACTGGTGGAGGGGTGGAGGGGCGGAGGGGCAAAGCCAGATGCAATGCGCGGGAGGCTTGGGCTTGTCGAGTGTTGGGAGCCAATCGCGGGGCGTTGTGGAGATAGGGTGCGCCGTTTGAGGGCGCTTTTGTGGGCGATTTCTGTGGGCAGCTCTGATAGGAAAGCCCTGGTACCTGTATACATATCTGGGCGACCGCACTGCATCGACGGCAACCTCTGCCCAAGCACAGCGAAATAACATCCATCCTCGCTGCAGTACCCGCGTCTATGACCGCACCCGCCGTTTTGTCCTGCAGCCGGTGATTCAAGAACCAGGTTGGCTGGCACGTCTCCAGCGCACGCACCCTGGAACCTACCGCTGCTGGAGCTGCTGGAGCTGCTGCGAGCCAGAGACCAAAAACACCCAAGAGGACTGCGAGCCAGAGCAAAGTCTGCCAGCTCCATGCCGCAGTCTCGCTGCTTGCTGCGCATGCATGGGTTCTGCCATGACTGGCCACTTCAGACGGAGGTGCGAGGGTCTCGCTTCGTCTCCCCCCGTCCCCAATGGAAGCAATTGCAAGCCCCCTTCCATGGCTGCCATGCTCCCTTTCCTTGCTCTGTCATCGTCTCCCAGCAGCGGCAAATTCAAAGGCGCACCCACGCTTCCACGCTTCCACGCTTCCCTTCCGCGCGATGCCGGCCACGCTACGGTACAGTGCCAATCAAGGACGCATGGTTGCTTACATGTTGGCTGGTCAGGACAGGCACACAGACATGCTCTCCTCGTGGCAGCGTCCGTTGTGAGACCGAGACCGGTGTGAGGTCACTGCAAAACCAGGTCGGAGGCACAGAGTATCGGCGACAGGAACGGATCTCTGATAGTGCTGCAAGCCTGGAGCCAATGACCCGTACCCGTCAGCCTCGTCCGACACTCGTCGCAAGGGGCGTCAACGTTGACCGCACCAACGGCGTCAGGGTTTCTCGAGGCCCCAGACTCGAATTCCTGAGACCCGGAGTGGCGGGCGTCCCCCGATCCTCGCTTTGGCAGCAAGTCTAGGGCAGACAGCTGTCCACCGTGCTATAGCCTAGCACCCGTCGTTTGCAGTCAGACGGGCGTGATCCATGGGGGACGACGTCCGCCCGGGAAGCCGCTCCGCTCATGTTGTGTTCGATCGACGATCCAGGAAGATCGATGTTCGCGGTGTGAAGAAGCGAGGCAAGCCCTAAAAGTACCCCACCGTACCAACTCGCCAGGTGCTTGAGTTGGCGCACTGTCTCTTCACCGAGCGCTATATACGCTGGGGGATGGGGACGCAGCGCATTTTCCCGAAGCGTCCAGGCCTCCCCAGCCCAATCGAGCTGCTCACCGCCCGTTAACCCGCGCCAATGCGGCACAGTCGACAGGGCAAAGACGCCAGCAAGTATGCGCTACGCCAACTTCGTACCTCCCGCAACACGTCTTACATACTGATGAGCAGTTTCGCCGTGAACGTACATCCCATGAGCCAAGAAGCTTGACGAACGGTCAAGCCGTTCGGGCGAGTGGGGCCACATCCGGGGACCCCTGGAAACCTGGTCTTGCGCTCCCAAGGGAACAGACCTGGATGTGGCACCTGCCCCGGACCGAGGCGTGCGAGGTGCGGGTTGACAACCGTGGAGGAACGAGGGTCAACAAACGAGGCAGGGCGAACTTACAAGGCACCCATCACCATTCAGGCCCTTGAAACACATCGCTCGGCCAGGGTCTGGAATCAAGATCGGGCTGAATCCGCGACCGTGCTGCCGGGAACGAACTCTTGCCCCGGCTCACACAACCCCAGATCCAGGGCTGCCGCGCTAGCTCTCCTCGCACACCTCGTCCCGACGTTCCTCGAATTCGCGCCATCGACCCAGAGGTTCAGCGGGTAGCGTACCTCTTGTACGAAGTATTATGCATACACCCTCACATCAGCCAGGCGTTTCACAGAGATCGCAAAGCCATGTTTCCTCCCGAGGAAGCAAGAAGCGAAGCTTAGTTAGCAGCTGGTAGACTTTCTGAAGTACGGAAGACATGTAGTGGGTCCATGGTCCGGCTTCACCGTCACGGGGCGCCTCACCGTCGCACATCCATGGTCGTTGATCCGGTCCGACGCGCCTCAGCCGATCAAGGACATCGTGGCGTGAGTGGTCCTTTCCATGTGTGTCGATGTTATCAACATCTCCTAAGACCCTCCGGCACCCTGAAAATGGGTCTTCAATCTTGCAATTGGCCACATCTTCCCAGCTCCCGCGACATTTCCTGGCATCCCATTCAATGGGGTGCCTCGGTGATGAGCGGCCGAACGACTCGCAGGGCAACGCGCACCGAGCAAACCCGGACCCAATGCCCACAATCTCGGCTCATCTAGTGTCGTCTGGCCTCGCGGACGTGTCAAGGATCTTCCAGTGTGCATCTTCCAGTCCTGCATTGTTCATTATCCTCCAATGGCAGCGTAATGAGGCGGCATCTCGACCCAACATAATTGCAGGGCAGCATCACGTCGGTCCTTACTCCTTCCCTGCCTCAGCATCGCGTCTACCCGAGCTACGAAGCAAAGCATCAAGTTACCCGCCTGCCAAGTATGCACTCCTGCCCCCTTTTCAGGTTTTGATAGTGGGTCTTGGACCCTTTAAGGTACTTATTCGAGTCGTCTGATTAATCTACGCCAGGAAGACGCCTCTCCTTGCTCGCGACGTGGAAAGTCGGTAAAGAATCATCTATCCGGACCAAACCTCTTCCGAAGCCAACCACTCTGGCCCATGAGGGCTTGACCTCGCCGGCCAGATCTGGAATACATGACCATATACACTGATTGGCACCTGTTCGTCGGCAGATTTGGTGGTCATGGTGGGCCATGCGGGCTGATCATCGAGGTGGCCGACTTCGCCCGCCTTCTCGAACTTGGTTGGAGAGGAGACCCTTGCAATGGTTTTAACCACGTCCTCCACCTGAACAACATTGTCTGGCCCTTCGCCTACGCTTTCAAACCGCCGCGTTGCTACACGAGATTCGAAGAGGATAGGCATCTTTCGCCGCCCCATATCCTCCGGCTCTCTGAGAAGTGTGGAGGGCAGGAAAGTCATTACGTCAATGGGACACTATCGACCGACGGCGATGAAAATTCTCCAATGATCGCTGGCGATTCGGTCAGTGTATGTGGCTCGGGGAAGCTCCCATCTCGCCTCCCAAAATACTTGGGAGGCGGGAGCCGCGTGCTTCGAGGTACATCTCGCATGAACGGCCGTCGAGCATACTCTGCCCCCCACAGCGCCAGTGAGAGCCCACGCGGACACTAAGGACTCCTCCTGCCATACATGGACCATGGCTTGAGCCCCTTTCGCTAGCACATGTGCGGGGGTTGACGGAGGCGGGAGTATGATGAGGCTAGTGCCCTCGGCCAGGTAGGCATGTAGGGGTATCTCCTCTCCTGTGCCTCCGCGGTCCTCTTGCGCTCCCCAGCCAACAGATGGAGTGATGATGATGTGTCATTTGCGCTAACCAACGAAAACTCTATTCCGCTGCTGTCGCTGTTCGGGAAAGTTTCGCCGAGATTCCCTCCGTGGGAACCTCTTGCCCGCCTCCACATCCTACTGAGCTCGATGTCCCTCGCCCCTGACGTGTAGCATCCGCTATACTCTGGGTATACCAGTGGAGAGAGTGGAGAGGCCGACAAGAGAGAGGCGCAGGCCAACGTCTGAGGGTTACGTTGCGTCTGCACCCAACAACTCTCATCTCTGTCTGGGGCGAATACCGGGACCACATCCCCTCACCGAGGACAGTAACACGGTATGATTGGACGCCTCTCTTCTTCGCTTTTGCAGTCGAGATCCATGGAGCAGCCGGTCCCTACTTGCCATGCTGGTACTGACAGAACGGCACAAGAGTCGGTCTGGTAAAGACAGACAACATGCCTGTCTCTCATCAGCTGCCTGGGGCGACACGGACTCGGCATCTAGGCCTGACCCTCAGCATGCCCTCTTCGTGTGCCCTTCTTTTCTGACCTCCTCAGCGCTCTCCCCTTTCTTAGCTATTCCAGTATCTTCTAGAACCCAGTTTCGAACATAGCAAATCAAATACCCTTCTTCTGCCTGTGTTCTGCCTTGGGGCTCTGTTGTACTTATTTCAAGTGGCAATGAGGGAAAAAAGATAAAAGTATGCTGTGTTCAACCTCCAGTGTGTGCTGGCACGGAGTACCCTGTATGTATGTTCGGTCATGTTTTCGTGGCCGTTGGCTCGGCCTGCGTCTTGTACATCCAAGGGTCTGTCTCTTCCTTTCCTCCGGGGGCCAGCCGACCCAACCATTGAGCCTAGACAGTCAGTCAGCTCGCCAGCCAGCCAAGTCCTCAGCCAGCCCCCGGACCTACGAGAAAAACAACAAGGGATTTATCTCCGACGCAAACGGTCAAGGAACAGATACAGCGAGAGGGGTAGGTAGTGTTGGAAACACTGTGCGGTGAACATCGAGGGTCACGCGAGTCTGTCGTTCGATTTTCAGACCCCGACGCCCCGTTATTGGCCACAGCGTTACCCACTGTCACTGTTCTTGTCACACACACACATCTCTACTTACCTACCATGCTTCCTCTTGGTACCTACTACGTCACGATGAATCCCCTGGGGTCGGGCGCTGCTGCGGCTTACTTACCTTACCTATCTCACTGATCAGGGCAATCGTCCTTTGTTCACATTCAGCACATTTTTATACACACACTCGCTCTCTCTCCCCTTTTTCAATCTGAGCGTGTGCAGGTTGTTAATTCCTTCATTAAACATACAATCATTATTGACAGTCATTATTGACAGTCATTATACCAACTTCAGCCCCATCACACCTCCTTGAGGTTGCGTCCTTTCCCGTGAGATTATGAGACCAAAGGAATAAACAGTAACTCCTTCACTCCATTCCCTCGCCAGTAGTACTCTTTTAGAAATGAAAAAATAGGGACGGGACAGACAACGGGAAACCCTAAAAAGGAAAATACCCCGGGATACCCAATGTGACCAAACATCCCCTGGCAGTCGTCCAATCTTGTTTCTTTTACTTCGCTTTGGTGCTTGCAAAAAAGTCCAATGGCAGTCTCGATGTTGGGATGGTTGGCTCATGTACAAAGCGGGAGGGACCGCTGGTTGCCACCGCCAACCACATGGAGTTCTCCATGAGAATCTTGCACAAGGTTACCGAGTCATGCCCGAGTCCATGACAGAGCAGTGACACCAGGCAGCCACGGCGGGGGCAAGAATACAGTGGGATGGGTCCGAGAAGGCGAGAGTGTGGCATGAGATTACCGCGCCAACCAAACTGTGGGGCAGATCACCCTGAACACTGGTGCTCTTCGCACTCCCCTGAGCGAGCCCACTTTGGACACTGAGGGGGTTGGCCTGAGATGAGAGAGCGGTCAACCTCACCACAAGTCGCTGCCCTCGGAGCAGATGCTCAGGAGAGCCAGGGGTCGTCAAGCCGCGATACGACAACTGGATTAGTGCCGTCAATGCCGAGATCCAGCTTAGGCATCTCGATCCTGGGGGCCTCTTCGACTTTCTTCTTCCCGCCGCCCGCTCGTTTGACGGGCGAGCCAGGACGAGACTCGGGGGGCGGGCCATATCTGACATCCCGGACGTCCCAACCATCAGCGACGGCCGCGGCAACCCAGGTGCGCAAGCCATCATGGACTGAACCGTAGAACTTTTCTTTGCACATCCGAAGACTACCCCCCATACAACGTTCCCAGCCGGAGATGCGCATCTCGGCTCGCAGCGCATTGCGATGCTGTGGGGTTGGGCCGGAACATGCAATAATAGCGTTCATCAAGTCCAGGTGACTTGCCAGGTAGTTAGTCGCGTCCCATTCGACCCCACCGACGTAGGGAGCAGCAGGGACTGGTGGGCGCTCCTGAGGGAAGTAGTGTGCCATGTAGGCGAGCTGGCCATTAGGGTCGACATGGTCATCCGCGCTCGGCAGTTGGGTGCCGGTTGCGCTCGTAACCCCGGCTGTCTTGTCTAGATGTGAAGCATTATTTGGTGGCGAGGACGGCAGGGCAACAATATTGACGTTGTGCAGGAAGATCCAGAATACCTCCTTAGTGACGGAGACCACCTCCTTGCTCCAGACACGGTAGGGTCTCTCCCGCCGCATATCAAGAACAAAGCTGACTGGTCGTTCTTCCTCTTTTGCCCGAGGATCTCGAAGGTACCCGAGTATTGTCTCAGCACGCCGCAGGCGCTCCTGGGGTGTGGCACACTCGATGTATGTCAGAAGTACCGATGTGATGATGTTACGGGTGGTAAAATCGCTAGGGCCCTTTTTTTCGGGATCAAAGATCATGTGGATGAGGGCCGGAAAGAGAGTGGCGTGGATGGAGTGAAGATACTGCAATGCAAGCGCGGTCGTGCACAAAGCCTTGAGGCAGAGGAGATTCTCATGTAACAGAGCATCCTCGTGTTCTTCTCTACGGCGGGGGTCAGTTCCGTGCCTACGAGCCACTCGATTTTCAGGATATCAAGACTTACCTCCACTCAACAGCCATAATGCGGTGCAGCAGTCCCACTATCTCCTCCATGCCGCCTTGCCGGATGAATTCTTCTGTCCATGCAACTGTCTCGTTACGGAGGAGGAGACGGAGTTTGTGCAGCTTCCCCACTTCCACAAGCTCTGGCTTTTGCACCTTACGCAGATACGAGACGAAGTCTGCGGGCCGCTGTTGGCCCTTGACCTTCGCGAAGATGCCACCATTGCTTGGGGCCTCCGCTAAGGGTGATGGCTGGTCGACGGCAACATTTTCCGACGACTTTGATCGGAAGTGGCGACCCAAGCTGCTGCCCGTCTTTTGCTTCTTCGTTGGTGAGGGGGGCGCTTTGTTGGCCCCTTTGCCCATGGTTGTTAGACTGATACCCCGGGCGTGTTTCTTTTTGCCGTCATCCTGGTCGGAGCCACCATCAGCGCTTCCGTCGGCAGACCTCAAGCTTTCGTTTGTTCCTGGGCGTTCCGGATTTTCCTTCGCCTCGGCCCAGTCCTGACGAATAAACTCCGTCTTGATCGTGTCACTCAGATTTCGCATCTTGTACCTCTGATTCTCCGGGATGTTTCGCCTGTCTAACATGGCTTCCAAGTGCTTGTCGATGTCCTTTGGGTCGATAAAAGGCTCCGACTTCATGGATGTTGAGGATTTCGACCTCACGCCCAAGCCGTGAAAGATATTCTTGCCGCTAGGGCGAGAGCTACTCTCACCCTTACCCCACGTCATCCTTTTGCGTGCCACATCATCAGTACTTTGCTTAGAGCGGCCCTGCCTTCCCTCAGCCGAGCCCAGCTTACCCTCCAAGCCCGTAGCAGGAGGCTGATAGGACTTGGGCCGTTGCTTCCCAAGGCCATCTCCTGTCGAAATCCCAGCGGCTCGCCCCGACCCGCCTGCAGCTTGCCCCCCAAAAGGGTCGCCAAGGGTGGACTGGGGCGACTCTAGGCTTCCAAAATTGTGGCTCGCAAACTGCGCGTAGATTGGTGGCGGAATAGCATGTTCATTAGCAACCGAGCTTGGGGGTGTGCGGTTCTCCTTGTCCTTTGCGGACCTTGCCTCTTCGTCCGAGATGAGCTGCTTGAGGTTCTTAATGGACTTAGGCCGCGAGAGCAGAGCGCTCAGGTTGGTGGACGATTTCGCCTTCTTAGGCTTTGTTGGTGAGGTGGGCTCCTTGCCCTTGGAAAACTTGGATGATTCCTTCACGCCGAGCGCCTTGAGCGAGATAGTGGCGAATGCTCCTTTCTGGGGCGACGGTGGCGCCTGGCCACGCTCTCGGGTCCTCTCGGGCGATCTCTCTGACTGATCTTGTCGATTCTGCTGCAACTCGCCAAGCGCCTGGAAGCTCATCTTAGGCGCGAGGTGAGGGTATCCGTAGGCGACATCGTTCAGTCCCTGTGTAGATAGGTGGACTCCGGGAGCCGGGACCAAGGTAGCTGCCGGAAGAGCGGATCCATCCGAGTTATTCCTGCGGTGACCCATAAGGGATCTCAAGACCGATGACTTGGTACGTTGATGGTGAGCAGGGCGCGGCGCAGCGCTTGAAAGCGCGGGCACGCTGAATGGGTCTGGAATGGTCGGCATGTTTGTGTGTCGTGCGCGTGCGGGAATATATCAAGGACGGGGTTGCACTCCCAACGAGAAGGTGATTCGAAATGCGGATGCCAATGAGAAGCCAATGTCGGTGCCAATACCTATATGCAAAATGCCGAAACCAATGCCAATGCCAATTCGGATGCTGATATTATGCCATTGCTGTCGTAAACGGTCGTCTCCCAAAACCACAAAGGTGGACACAGAGGGATTTCTGCGAATGGAGGATAGACAAGCGGTGTGTCGAGGAGAAGTTCAACAAATTCCACGAAGTTTGGAGGTGCACAATGCCCCATGCTCCAGCAAGTTTGGTAGTCGCATTGAAACTGTGGTGGGCCAATGACATGGTTGTTTACCAAGGGGCAGTTGCCCCAGTGATAAGGTCGCAGCATCCTCGGGTTACCCTCCCGTGCTTATCGATAACCGTTATGACCAACAAGCTTGCCCCACCATTTGCTTCACCATCAAGATGGAAGATCGAACCTCAATTCGCGAATCGCGGTCAATTCATCAGCAGAATGCTTTTCAGACATCTATGGTTGGATTCGACTCTATCTCTTATTCTACCAACTCATCAGGCCCTTCGAACGGTCGAAACCGCCTCTCAATTGGCTCGCAGGCTTGATCACCTTGCCTTGGAGGACAGTAAATCTCACGATTCCCTCACAATCTTCGGGCTTCACCCGAGCTAGCCAAATGCACTGACCAGCGCCAACATCGCCCTCGTCGTCGCCCTCACCGTCTCCAGGCACTGCGACAACATTTTTCTTCTTTGGCACCGCGGTCTCGCCCTCGGCAAGCTTTCCCCGTTCCACCTTGTCCAAGCCAAACGCATCCGGTCGCCTATAAACCATCATGTTGGCGCTGTACTTGTGGCCGCCAACATGGCTAATGAAATAAATGCCCACACCACCAGGCCTCTCGTCATCTAGGTCCCGGTACAGTCCCAAAGGCTGTAGGTGCCGTTGTAGCTCCTTGCGCAGCAATGGCGCGCTCTGGCCACAGCGCGCGTCGCGTGTTTTCTGACTGCAGAGGAGGATTATCACCTGGTGCAGACACGGTCTTGTGGTGAGCTCCTTCAATACCGCTGGCGAGGCTTCTGGTAGGGGTGCGGGGAGCGACCTGGGCAAACTGATAGGCTCAAGGGGCGAGGTATTCGTCGGCGCCTTTTCTATGAGCTCACCGATAAGGGTCGGTACTGTTGCCGGCGTGACATTCTCGATGATAGTGAAGGCGGGGAGTAGCAGGACGGTGGTGGGCTCGGAATAGTTGGACGTGTGATGTGGCGTCGGGATGTTCGAGGCGGACAGCATCAGCCGCTAGCGACATAAATCAGTTCTCAGGCTGTTGACATGTTAAGTTCTGCAGGAACTCACCCCGTTGCTCGGCCCCTTGGAGCCGCCGATAGCCTGCATGACGCTGCCTTTCTCATCGGCGACATCGCGCACCCAGTCCGTCTTGCCCGTCGCGACCAGCACGTGGGTGCTCCAGCCCTTCACAAAACCGTAAAGGTCATCTTCCTCGTCGATTTTGAAGTTCTTGGGGTACTGCACGGCGCAACTGCCGCAGTCGTGGTCGCAATCGTCACCATCAACGGCCTTGTCGACAGCCGGAAAAAGATCGGCAATGCCCGCCTTGCTGCCCGAGTCGCCAATAGCCAATTTCTTCGCGCTGTTCACCAACGCTTTGAACCCAGACGCCATCTTCCAGCTCTTCTTTGTAATGCTCTTCTCGTTACTGTTCGCGTCGGGGGAAGCTTCAGCGGCTTCCACCCCGACCGAGGAGGGCAGGCCCATCTGGAGTTTTAAAACAGACTCCGCTGGATCGGACTGCCCAGTTAGGGCCGGGACGGGACACAAAGAGGGGCGGTCAAATGGAACCCTGTCTCCCGCATTCAAGGGGCAACCCGGCGTGCCACCTCGGAAGCTCCAGCTGCCTTGCCTGCTGCCCGAGACTGAGAGTCCGCTGGTGAGAGTGGAAGGTGGGGTGCGGGGCTTAGACTCAGCGCCGCTTTCCTTTCAGTCAGCGCAGTACAGTCGTTTGTTAGGAATCGCCTCCAAAAAGAAGTGATTTCCAGTATACAAAAGTTAGACAAGAGTATAGATACTTGGTGCGGGCGGAGGGAATCGATCAGATAAAAAAGCGACAGGGGTTCAACAAGGCTCAGAGACCCTGGCGCTTGACATCAGTCCAACCAACACAAACTGCCACCGTATCTGCCTGAGCGGAATATATATAACACGGAGGACAACCCAAGGGAGCAGCTCTCGCGGCCTAGGTCCACCGAACCCCCGGTTATCGCCGTCGCCTTGTGTCTCCATGTCTCCATTCTACCCCAGACGTCCATTGAGCTTCCGCTTTCACCAGATCGACGTCAAACCCCATGCCAGCCGCGTGGCTTTGGACCGGGTTGCCTCAGCCTAACCTCGTAACACCGAGCTCGAGTCGTATTTTGAAGCTGTCCTGGTTTAGCGGTGTGAGGAAAAAGGCCTTAGCTGAGGTGCTTCGTCATGCGCCGTCATCCCATCCCCTACCGCTGTGACAATGCATGACGGCAGCCTGCACTGCCATTGCGCAAGCAACCAATGATGTTTCCCTGACTTATCAGATCCTTCTCCTACACCGAGATCCTTTTTATCAGATCTCCAGATTATCACATTAAGCTTCGATGAAACCCACCCCTTCTAATAGATGGCGGCTCACGCAACGGCAGCTCGAATTTACGTCTTCCTTCACGTAAGTCATTTCATGCTACCGAATACAGAATATATGCCAGTTTTACAAACATATACACGAAACCGCAATCCTGCAAAAACCCAAATTCGAACCAGACCAGCGCAAAGAGACAAACACGCTGCACGCATCTTACCTTTCCTTCTTAGTTATTTCCATATCCTCGTCCTCTTCATCGCTCTCCACGCCGTCAATAAACCCGTTTCTTTCGGCGGCCTGGCTCTTCCGCCTCCGCATTTGCCCGCGCTCCCGCATCGCCGCCCGGATTTTCTTGCTTGCTTCGTCGAATCCTTCTTTGCTGTCCAGGGTTGTGAACCCGCTAATTGGAAACCCGGCCATGCCGAAGCTGCCTCCTATACTGCTGTTGCGACTACGGCTACGGGACGGCGGCCGTGTAGCAAACAACTGCACCTGACCAATGTTACTGAACGACTCGTTGCGCGGGATGGCCCGGCTTGACTGCGTCGTGCTGCGGCGGAGTGGCACACTCGCACTACTGGGCGGGCTCTCCGTGTATTCGCCAGGCGATGACATCCCGCTGTCCTGGCGACGGGGGTTTTGACGTGTGGGTGAGAGTGGAGCCGTGTTACTCTCGCTGCTCTCTGTCCTGGCGTGTCCAGCCACGAGTCGAGTGTGCGCAAAGTCGGGGAACATCTCGGGCCCAAGGGTGTTGATAACGTCTGTAACCTGAGTGCTGAGCTCGGCGCGACGCTCCCGCAATTGGTGGATGTTGTAGCTTGATGACGGGTTGATACACATGATGAGTGGTCGGAGAGACTTGACGATGTCCATACCAACTTCGCCAAAGCGAAGGGCGGCAAACGTGATAGCTGGGAAAAAGATCCACCCAGCCAAAAATACGCCCCATATTGGCACCCATTCGGGCACACGACCCCAAAGGCGATCCTGATAGACCCTGTAGGCAAGTAGCGACGTGTAGAGGTTGTAGAGAACCGGCGCGAAAGCCAGTGAAACCAACAGCTTCCACGTCGCCATCACATCCCTACCCTGAATTTTTACCGTTGACCCGGCGAGGGCTGTTTTCGCTTTCTGCCTACTGATGATCTTGGTGGCGATAAAGACGGGAGCGAAGAGGATCAAGCCAGGAAGTACGCCCGCGGATAGAACTAGTAGCTTGGAGAGTCGGTAGAGGAAAGTGAAGACAACGATCGGCCACGACATCTTTGCATACTGAACCTGGTGGTCCCGTATGTTCAAGTATCGAAGCTGTCTGTTGTACTCTTTCACGGACTTCTGCAGGTTGACAATACGGGGATCATTCTTGTACTTCTCGTAACCCAAGGCGAGCCGGCGGTTGAGCTCCACCACCACTGGCAGCGGCAGCTTCTTTCCTATGGGATTGTACAATCGGCGAGCGGCCTGGATGACCATCAGCGTATCGTAGTCGGGGGTAGAGACAGTGACGGCACTGAGCGCCGAATGAACCATGTCCAAAAGCTGCCCGATGGCATCCCGCCGCTGGCCATTTCTGTACATCTCGACGATGTGAGCGGGGACTTCCAAAGGGGGGCCAAATTCGACCACGGCCCTGGACCGGAACTTGTGAGCGTGGAAATAGTTCATCCCCACGGGTACAATTTTGAGGCCACATTCCGGCGCCTCAGCCAAAGTTCCAAGGGCCATGATGGCCACACCAGCCTTTAGGGGTAAAAGTTCGGTGCGATCGTGGCTGCCTCCCTCTGGGAAAATTCCGACACATCCGCCGGACTTGAGCCGATCGAAGACGGCTTGGTACACTTTCGTTTGATCAATGTGGGGGGCTATTTTGTATTTGCTCCCCTGGAACCCCTCCTTGCACCCCTTGATGTCCCTGTTCCGGAACTGGCCGTTTTCGTCGATATCATCGCGGCCTGTCAGCTGTATCAGGGGAACGTATCCCTTGAAGGGGCGCTTGACGCGAATGGCCTCTGGTCCGAGAATTTCGGCGATATCACCGCTCGCACCAGTATGGCCTTTGATCGAGGGGAGAAAGATCATGCCGCCAACTTCGGCATCCTTTTCGAAGTTTGTACCAACGCCCCGGATGAGGGTGGGGTCGTTGAAGGGATCGGGGAGGTAGATCGTGCCCTTGGCTGGTCTCGCTGAATCTTGGGCTCGGCCGACTGGGACTGAACCGACTTGACGGGACGCCCACCCAATGAAGCCGTGAACCGACTTCTGGGCGATAAGGAGGGAGACGCGGCGCTTGGCCTCGTTGCGCAGCGTTCGCTGGAGAATCAGGGCGTCGACAAACTGAAGTTGGCCACATTGTCAGTGGTCTGGCCATGAGACGCGAGGGGGAGGGTGTCGGCAAACCTGATTGGCGTGCGGCGCTGCCACAAAGAGAACTGGTCCATTTCGGGGCACTCTCCAAGATCCTCGAGGGTGGACCTCGCGAAAGAAGAGATCGGCCAGGACGGACATGGAGGAAAGAAGAACATCATATTTCCAGTTGCTCATAGGATAAAGATCCTTCGCGAGCACCGCCGATTTGGCGTTCTGAGGAGGCGCCACCTCCGTATTCTGAGCTTCGGCGTCGGCCATGGTGACCACGGTGGTGGGAATGGGAACGGCGAAGGAAGAGGCACAAGGTCGCAAAGAAGCGAGAGGGCGTTGCCAACGATATACACTGCTTCGCAATTATCCTTCCCACGGCCTTCCACTAGCTCGGGCTCCCGGCGGAGCTCCCTTGGAAAGGAGTGAGGTCCCGGGCGGATGAGGGGCTATGTGCGCTGCGTGAGAGCTCGGCGCACCGGACCCAGCTAGTCGCAACTTTCTGCTTCCGTCGCGGAGCTCAAGTGGAACCAGCCAAGAAAAGGCCAAAACCTTCGAGTCAGGGAAGCGAGCGATGTTGTCAAGCAGCTCGAGTACGTCTGGGATTTCGTTGCGTTCGGTCAGACAACCCGCAGCGGATAGATTGACGGGACGAGGGGGTGGCACAGTTGACAGCCTGGGTCCAGATTCAGGTTCGCGTTCTTATCGGAATGCCAGTGGAACGGCAGGCATTTGCTTGTTGGTCGTATGAGGGGATCGAGCGTCGCGATAGGTTACCACCGCGTCGGCAGGCGGAACGGAATTGATGACAGTGGAACGTGGTAGTGTCGGATGAAGAGGGGGAATCATGCAAATTTACAATAATAACTACATGATGGGAGGACAATAGGGATGGGAAGGCGGAGGAGGGAGGTGAAGCAACCGAGGTGCCAGCGAATTCAATTCAAAGAATAGTCTTAGCGGGAAGCATGAAAGCTGGCAATCCGGCTAGGTGATCTTAGCGACTACAACGGTGTGAAAAAGGTGCCCCTCAAATCGGGGTCAAACGGCAAAACCGAAGATGTCATTGCGCTTGGAAGCCTTCGCCGTGGGCAGGACTCGCAGGAGCAACTCAGTTTTTTTTACAGGGCAGGGCACCCCCTGTCAACCCCACCACGCAGCAAAGGCCCGTTCACCACTCAAGTTTCAAGCACGTGCAATCGGTCGGGATGTGTGACAGCTCACCTGCAGCAATGCCATCGACCACCGCAGTCTTGGACTCAATAGTACTAGACTGCCCCAACAAACCGGTAACAGCGATGCGGCGACAGGCTGTCGAGCTGACCGGTGTGAGAGAATGCATCTAGATTCAACAACCTCAACTCAAGGTGTTCTCGACTCTGCCCTACCCCTCCACCCCTCCTCGCGGTGCGGTCCCGGATGGCGGGGGCTCTCGAGCAGGCTTCCGAAGCCCAAGCCCCGTGCTCCGTATTCTGCGCCCAGATCCGATAGCACCTCCACCTTCCATCCGCCGCACCGAGATCCGAGCTTCGTTCCTTGGGCCGTTCATTCTATCCGCGCTACTGCAAGCAGCAAATCCCATGTGGTTGGAGCCGTATTTCGAACGAGTCTAATCAACGGGTAGATTCTACAGGTGCAACATTGCTAATGAAACCCCCGTCGCACACCACCTGCTTTTCCGGGCTGTTTTATGATGTGCGATGATGCAAATTAGCCCTTATCACCTAGCCCGGAGATAGGTAGGTCGTCCAACCCTAGAGTAGGAAGACTACGGCCATATGGGAGGTTTTTTCTGCCTATCCTTACCGGCTCCTTATCTGACCATTGGGATACCTCGGCGCGTTCGCCTAGTTGGTGGTTCCTATCTAACTGCAAAACATGTGAGAAGCTATTTTTGTGCCTCACTACACAGAGCAGAGCATCTATTCTCGAAACTGGAGAATTTGTGCACAAAGCAAGTCAAGACGCTTACTTCGTGCTCTCTACGCTTATGCTCCTACCACCCAGAGTATCGATGGCCCGTAATTTCATTTCTTCCCCTTCCCCTTGCCTTTACCCTTCTTCTTCTCCTCAGGCATGCTCATCGTACCCCCTTCCAGCTCGGCTGCGTTAATCTTTCCTTCGTTCTCTAGCTCCTTGAGTTTCTCCTGACCGCTGATGAACATGGTCAAATCCCGATTGGTCTCCTTCAGCTCCTCGTTGTCCGCCTTCAGCTCAGCAGTCGTCTTGTTCACTACCTCGACCTCCCTATTCAGATGCTCGATGCGCTCCATTAGGCCCTCGCTGACCTTCTTTTCCTCTTGCAACGACTTCCCCAAGCTACGGGCAAGCTCGGTCGACTTGTTCGCCCGCGTTCGCTCACGTGCAATCTCTTTCTCCAGCGAGGGCAGTGTCTCCTCTTTGAGCACGCGGTGCTCTTCCCGTAGCGTTGCCAGCTCGCGCATGGCCTTGTTTGCCTGTGCTGATGCTGACTCGGCCGCCGAGGCCGCCTTCGCTGCCTTGTCTGCAGCTTTATTGACCATCTCTTCAAAGTAGATGCGTTGGCTCTCCAGCTGGCTCGTCAAGAGGTGAGTGTACTCCATACCGATACCATCTAGTTTGGCACGTGGCACTACATCTTCTTCCTCGCCACCATCTTGGCCGGCCCGTCGCCGGCCCGAGTTGTTGGTACTCGAAAAGTCGACGACCTTACCATCGCCCTTGTCCCGTATTAGACGATGCACCCACATGTCCCCTGCGTAGTCCCAGACGTGTTGTGTCTCGAGTTCCAGACTGAAGCTATGCGCCGTTTCCTTCCAGTGGTCCTTGGCGTGGCCTCCCTTATAGCGTCCGCACCCAACGTTGCCGCAAATCAGGCAAATCCAAAGGTCCTCGGTGGAGTCACAGACGCTGCAGAGGTTGGAAACCCCGGAGCCGAACGGTTGCGAATAGGGGTTATCTGGATCGTATGCTGTCTGGTTTGGCGGGGGGTTGGTTGCCCGGCAGACGGGACAGCCCGACCCTTTCCAAGTTTGTAGACATGTACAATGGAAGACATGCTGGCACAGGATGGTCATCAGGCCTGCAGTATCATCCATGCGCTCGAGACACACCGGGCACGTAGGGAGCTCGATGAGATTCGGCGTCGGTGGCGGAAACGGCTTGAGTGAGCTAATCATTGTCGGTGATGATGGGTCATAGTGATCGGTGTCGTTCTGCTGCGCCTTTCTCTTACTGTCCGCCTGATTTGGTGCTTCAACCGTGATTGACTTGATGAATGTGACGTGGCAGATCTCTGACTAGCATCCCGGAGTCAGTAACCACTGTAACAAGAATACCAGGGAGGAAGAATACTAACCTCCATACTATCGTACGGCTTACCGTCAAACTCCTTCCGCCACTGCTTCGCTATCCTGCTGTCCCGGAACTTCATGAGCACCATGTATCTGCTCAACCTGCTCGTCATGACCATCCGGTAGTGGCTCACATCCCCCCGCCACTTCTCCCCAATAAACCCCAGAAAGTCGCCCGGGGAGAGGTAACTGGGTACCGCCGGGATGCAAAGAATCGTGCCACCATCTTCACCACCTCCACCGCCGCTTCCACTCGCAACCCCATCCGCCTCCTCCCCCGACTCCGGTAGCGCCTCTAGCGCGCTCGACTCGTCGGCCTCGCGATATAGATGCACGATCCCCCATCCAGCCTCTGTGTTCTTCGTCTCGAGCGGCATATACCTCCCCTTCGTCGCCTGGCCCATTCCCCCAAGATTTGGCCCCAGCGACGCCGCCGGCACCGGCTGCTGCGCACTGCCCTCGCCCGCCATCACGCCGCCTCCGACACGATCAAAGCTCTCGATCCGAACCCTCCCAAACCGCCAGTCCTTACCTGCGGTGCGAGGCCCAATTCCAGCCTTAAATCCCGGCGGTGGCGAGCTCTTTGCCCTCGCGCGCCACTGCTTCTCGCTGTGGAAGGCGAGGTTGCTCCTTCGTTTGCCTACGTCTCCCTCAGCGCGGTCTTCCTCCCTGCCCTCAGCGGAGCCCGCACCCGCAGCCCTAGATGCCCCGCAGTCAATGACTGTAGTGCCCGCACCGCCGCGCGGATGGCTTGCGTGTTGCCCCTCGACCGAGACCCCCGAGGTACTTCTCCGGACGTCGCGGCTCCTCTTCGGATGCGAAGGGAGCTCGTCAAATATATTCGCGCCCGCCCGCGGCAGCCAGATATCGGCGCCGCTATCGCTAAGATGGTCCTGGTCGCGTGCGCTGTTTGTTGTCGGGTCAGGCGTAGCGTACAGCTCGAATTTCAGGTGGTAGTAATATGATTGCATAGCCCTTTGGTTGCTCGTCTTTGTCTCCTCATTCGGCGGGGGTCGCAACAAGATGCAAGGGAATAGTAATGTAGAAACTACCTGGCTGGGGTAGAATTCTGGAGGCGTCTTTTAGTCAAGGTTGAGTCGATGTAATGCCCTGTTGCATGTTCCTGGGTGCTCCGAAGGTTAGGCGGAAGGTTGCAAAGATAGTGGTGGCGAGGATTACGGCAACCCATGGGGGGTGGGGGGGCAACGTTCTACGATACTTCTCGAAGCTCGCAGTTACTTCCACGATGCATCTTGACTCTCTATCAACTCGTGTGGGCCTACCAATAATACTGATACCAATCGATTAAGACTTTTGGTCCACTGGGGCTACATTGTGGGCCAAAACTCTGGAGCTCCAGTCTCTGCGCCGGCATCATGGCGGGGCGCTGCAGCTTGATCCACTCCCCAGATATGACTATCAACTACGTCTATTGGCGAATATATCACTCCAATCACACACTCATCACACTGTCAAAAAGTTGAGGTTATGAGACTGTATTAGAGTCTACCTCAAGAGAATCCTTGCTTATGCGTAGTGTTCCTAAGCTAATTGCTATAATCCGGCTGCCGTTTTGGCTCACCGTTCCCGGTTCCTTCCCAAACGCCTCATAAAACCGTGCCCGGCGTCACAAGATGACAAACCACAAACGCTTACTGGCCACCGCGGAGACGCAGCACCAAGTGAAGGGTGCTCTCCTTCTGGATGTTGTAGTCGGACAGTGTCCGGCCATCCTCCAACTGCTTGCCCGCGAAGATCAAACGCTGCTGGTCTGGGGGAATGCCCTCCTTGTCCTGGATCTTCGTCTTGACGTTGTCAATCGTATCCGACGATTCAACTTCGAGCGTAATTGTCTTCCCGGTAAGCGTCTTGACGAAAATTTGCATACCTCCACGGAGGCGGAGAACCAGGTGAAGGGTGCTCTCCTTCTGAATGTTGTAATCAGAAAGGGTGCGGCCGTCCTCGAGCTGCTTTCCAGCGAAGATGAGGCGTTGCTGGTCTGGCGGGATACCCTCCTTGTCTTGAATCTTCGTCTTCACGTTGTCAATGGTGTCAGAGGACTCCACTTCCAAAGTGATGGTCTTGCCGGTGAGTGTCTTGACGAAGATCTGCATACCACCACGCAGGCGGAGGACGAGATGGAGAGTGGACTCCTTCTGAATGTTGTAGTCAGAAAGAGTACGACCGTCTTCAAGCTGCTTGCCGGCGAAAATGAGACGCTGCTGATCCGGAGGAATGCCCTCCTTGTCCTGGATCTTGGTCTTCACATTGTCGATAGTGTCCGAGGACTCCACCTCCAAGGTGATGGTCTTGCCAGTCAGGGTCTTGACGAAGATCTGCATACCGCCGCGAAGACGCAGGACAAGGTGGAGAGTGGACTCTTTCTGGATATTGTAGTCCGAAAGAGTACGGCCATCCTCGAGTTGCTTGCCGGCGAAAATAAGACGCTGCTGATCCGGGGGAATGCCCTCCTTGTCCTGAATCTTGGTCTTGACGTTGTCGATGGTGTCCGAGGACTCGACTTCGAGGGTAATGGTCTTGCCCGTCACTACGAAATGAGTTAGCATCGATCTGGGCAGAATGTTGCGGGTGGTGGCAACATCGCGAAGAGGATGGCGCGAGCGGGGTGTTACTTACGGGTCTTGACGAAGATCTGCATATTGACGGTGTGATGAGAGTGTGGTACGAGATGGGAATGTCGGTCGCTGAGCGTTGATCACTGAAGGTGTTCTGAGGGGAGCGTGTTGTTTCACAGATGGAGATCTGGAAGTTGTTTGATGGAAGGAGGAAGTTGGACCAGAGGGCGAAGAGTGGGAGAAGGTTAAATAAGAAGGAAGGCAAGAGCCAGACTCGCAGGTTGCCAGGCGGGGTGGCTGAGCGATGTGTCAGGAAGGTGCAAGGGCCACCAGTCGGTTCGTACACGAGGAGGGAAGTGGGAGGAAAGCGCCAGAACGAGTGAATGAGCCACTCAGCAGGCAGCATTGAGGGCGGAGTGGGGCAAACTTACGGTTGGCCCAGCCTTGCGTGCGTACCTATTCGCCGCTGATTCTTGATTGCAGCTCAAGCCAGCTGAATAATCGGATCAGCGATGATCCATTCACTGGTTTCGATTCGATTCACTCCTCCATCAAATTCACTTGCCTCTAGTGATTTCCAGCTTCTGCTCAGTCGCAACGGCCTCGCAATTGTCGGTCTGTTTGCAAGCGGCCTCCGCCCCGCACTGGCTTGGCTGACCTCAACGAAACAGGGATCTGGGGCCTTCCCCCGCACAAAGAGCGATAAGGATGACGCCTGATGACTTGCCCGGCGTGACCCTCACTGGCACCCATCCTCGGGTCTGAGGGCCGAAAATTTACACCTGTTTCTCGAGGCTGAACACAGTTCCCGCTCGAGGATCTTCCACTGCAGCTTTTGGCTAGGAGCAGGTTGCGGGCTCGACTGGGCATTCGGAGATCTCTCGCTGGGTGTTCGGGCTAGGCGGCTGGGTGGGGTTCCAACGCCGACGATCGCGTATCCACTCAACACAGCGTCGCCAAGAGACCCAGCCTTCGCCTCGTCCGAGGCTGTGGTCGTGCAACTGCTCGTTTGTCTAACGTCAACAAGGCCAAGCAATGAACATCTCAGATATTTCTCCGGGACTAGGCGCATTTCGCACATTTGCGCGTTCCATGTGAGAGAGGGGGCAAATTTTCCCTTATCGCCTGATGCAACAGTCCCCAAGAGCGATGCCGAGGACGGTGAGAGCGACGACTGCCGGCCCTTTCCGGGATTGACCCACAGTGAATCGTCAACTGTCACGGATCCGTAATCCATACTCCGCACGTGTCGTGTCAGCAGTACCCCAGAAACGTCGACAGCCTAGTCGGGGTTATCCCTCCAGGAAGAAAAGCGAGGTGCATGGCTATTTTGGCTTGGTTATCGCCATTATTGTCACCAGTGGCACAAAAAGGGCTTGAAAGGAACAGACACCACCCAACCCCTTCAGGTTATTGCTCGTCAACTGATCGCGGGCACGCCGAGCAACGATGCCCAATCGGGCCTCCCCGAGCTCTCTACCCACACTTCCCATCCCTTCCAAGCTGCGAAGCCCATACCGGTATCTACCGATGCAGTAACATTACTAAGAGAACCAGGCACAGGAGTTGGTTTCGTAGCAACACCCCTCGCTTCCAGGTTCAATCCCCTTTCAAAATGCTGACACCAATGAAGGCCTGATAGCTTTTTTCTAAGTGACCAAGCGATGACATCGATTTCTCGGCTCAGGGATTTACATGATACGTCCCAGGTCACAACGGGCACACCATAGACGGCTCGATTGGAGGTCGTCCATGCTGCTTATCTCGCTCGCTTCACCCGCACGAGGTATTCGCGTATTTTGCATCTCCGGCGGTTATTCCTACCGGTTCAGGTATCTTGTCAACGGTCCACTCGCGCTCGCCTGCTTTGAGATCAGATCTGGGGTTCCTTACTCACCTTCCAGAATCCTAGCCTATCAGGTAGCACATCCTCATGTATCAAGTAATCCAATAATACAGGTCTTATCTAGAGGCTGCGAGAACCCGTTTTCTTGATAACTTTGTATCAGTATCGCTTATCGCCAAACTAGTCCCTCCCTTTTGGCCCCATACCCCGCTGGCCGTTGCTCTGCTTGGTAGGGCTGGGGTGTTGTTCTATATTAGTGTTTGGGCGAACATTGCTATATTTCTTACCTTGCACATATCACATTCAAGGTACAGTAAGTAGGCGGAGCATTTGTTGGGCAGATATCTCCTTGATTAAAGCCAAAAAACATAGGATCAAAGCCTCTCCATCCTCGCTTTTTGAACCGAACTGCCAGTAGGCAGATATGTGGCCGTTTCTGTTCTTCCCACGGTGTTCTCACTCCACCAAAACATCCAGTATCCTCAACCAACGTGCAAACCCGTCAACTCATGTCTAATCAACATAAACATAATCCATCATCTGTCCCTTCGCTCGTCCGTCCGCCCTAGCAACATGTACTCGTGTCTTGAAGGCTTCTTCGATGAGACGTAGCCTGTCAAACAAACGCCAAATCCTATGCATATGTTTCTTCCTCTATGCTCTGTTTCTCTTTCGTCCGAGCGGGTGCGATGATAAATCGTTAAGAGCATTTCCCGCGTGTTCGTTTCCTATGCGCCCGTAAGTCCCTCACGCCACGCCTTCAGCGGGCTGAGTTTCCAATCCAGTCATACAGATCGTCTGGTAAAAGCAAATCGTCAAAAGTAGAAGGAAGAAAAGAAATCTCTGTAGTCGTAAGATGATCCGTCATGAGAGGGACGTCAGTCATTCCGTTAGTGCCCGGACAATTGTCCGGCATGAGCGAAGGTAGAGAAGCAGAAGATCAAGAAAAACATGGTAAAAGCAGATGTCGCAGAAAACAATCATCAGAAATCAACGCCGTCGCTCGGTCATAACCGCTGAAGCTAAAGACAAATGAAACGATAAGATCGACCACCCCTCGCAGAGCAGAAGGCAAAAAATGCTGCGATTGTCGGTGATGACGGGCATTGTAATCGGACAGACATCATGCTCCAACGGCAGGAATGGTGATCCTAGTTGGCGCGAATGACCAACTTCGACAGCAACTTGTTTGATAACGAGTCGAAGTCGTAGCGGTCAAACTTAGTTTCGTGACGCGTTCTCAGGAACGACTCTGCAACTATGGGTCAGCAAAAAGTTTAAGGCATGAAACAACGCACGCGGTATCAACTCACCGTGCTTGATGATGTGCTGCCGCATTTCTGTCATGGCGTCGCAAACGGCAGGGTTATTATTCAAAATTTGCCCGTGTCTCCGCGTATCCCACTCAGTAAATGATGGTAGCTTCTGCGAAATGGCGTGGAAGAGACCGACAATGACACCAACTGGAACCGTCTCCATGTCGTTGCAAAACTTCTGAACGGCCACAGGGTCCGGCACACGGTAGTGGCAATCAAACTGAATCTCCTCCCAGACCGCCAACAGAATGGACGCAAGCATGAAAATGGTGGGCCAATTCTTCAGGCGCTCTCCGCTGTAGACGCTGGAATAGAGAGCGGAAAGCTCCTCCAAGATGTCCTTTTGCAGCTCACGCCACATGTCCGCCATCGCACACTTGATCTGGAAGTTGATCATGACGGGGGCAACGACCTTGCCGTAAAACTTGGAGTCTTCGTCGTCAATCTGGCCCTCCATAGGCTCCTCAGTCGGCGCTTGCTCAATCATGGTGATGTGCAGGGTCAGGTTGTAAGCCACAACAAGCTTGAGTGCCTTGCGAATGATTGGGTTCTTGTCCTTGCAGTAGTAGCGGTATGCCGTCTTGAAAATTTCGGTGATGAACGGTGTTCCCTCGAAGTGGTCGTCAATAAATCGCTCAAAGCCCTCTTCCACGTGTTTGTCGAGATACTCGGATAGTGCCTCCATTGAAACACCGTCTTGACCAACGTCGAGGCGCTCCGTGCGGACCTCAAAGTCAATTGGTTCTTGATCTTGAAGAGTCGACTCAACCCAATCCAGTTGAAAGCAGCTCTCGTCAGCCACGTATACCTCGCGAACCATAACCGGGAGACAGAATCCATAGCCGTGTGTAATCCACATGAGCGTCTCCTTCTGCGCGAATCCCTTGACGTTGAAAACAGACATGCCGCGGTCGAGGTGTCGCTCGTAATCGGCCTTCCAGTCCTTCATGAAATATCCAATGTCCTTGATATCGATACGCGTGCAAGGCACTTGCCATAGGCGCGCATGTGAGGGCTGGCAACCAGCGCAGGGCTCACCCTTGTCACACGTCTTCTTGAGAAACTTGCAGCGAAGACAGGCTCTGAGTTTTCGGATCTCACTCGCCTGCTTGCGCTGCTCCGGCAGCAAGGGACCCCGACGACGGCCGACCTTCTTCTCACCCGTGCCGTCCTTCTTCCCGGTCGACGTTCTCCGAATAACAGGCTTGGTGGCTTTTGCAATTGGGCTTTTCCGTGGAGCAGAGTTCCTTCTTGACGGCGGCGAAGTAGATCCAGAACCGCTGGCAATCGAAGGTCTTGTTGATGAGGATGAAGCAGCCTTGATGGGCATGGGAGCAACGGCAGCTGAGGGGCTGATGATTTCGGTGGGCGAATGATGATGCTCACCGTGGTGGCAATTCCGGTGGTTACTTGCCTGGTCGGCGGGGTATGTATCTGAGCCAGGGGAGAAGGGGGAATAAGGGGGAAAGGCCACCTCCTCGTAGCTGCCAAATTCCATGGAGTTGCCATCAGACTGGGAGGAATCCGAGTTTGTCCTCAGATGAAGTGTCTGGCCAGGGTTGAAGATTGCGGGATTTGGTGACGGTTGCGTTTGTTGGAAAGTCTCGTAGCCCTGGTACACGTCGACCGATGTCCAACCATTATCACTCCCAGAATTAAGTGAGAGGACCTCAAGAAAGGAACTGGTCGGAGAGTGACTCCCCATACTTCCCATACGGGGAAGTCCATCCGGTTGGTAGTTAATCGTGGACTCAAAATCCCGCCAGTTCGGTACCGCCCCCCATTGCATGACCTGGGCGTCTTCAACCGGGGACATTGATCCGAAGCTAGACTCCAAGTGCATACTGGCCTCGAGCGCATGGGTGGTTGCCGGTAAATACTCGAGCGCTGTGGACGGGAAGCTGGTCGCGAATGGGCCGAAAGCGTTCATGAGCTCAGCGTTCTGAATGAATTGAGACAGATCAGGGGCTGTCTGCTGCTGGGGCTGGAGCGGGAGTGACCAGTCCCCGATGATGGTGGAAGGATTCGGGCGGGCGGCCTGGAAAGGCGAAGGTTGTTGTTGGAGAGGGCTCGACATGTTGCTGCTCTGATGACTCGGGGACTGGGCACTCTGGTCCTCGGGCGACGAGGCGGATACGCTTCCGGAATTGGGCGAGTGTATCGACATAGGACCACCCACCGCTCCTCCGGCTAGGTCGAGGGGGAGCCATGATGTTCCCGGGCTCAGGCTCAGGCTCTGGCGGTTAGAATGTGACATGGTGGTCAGCGCGGTCGAGGTGACGTTCTGGTTTGAGGTACCGGTGGAAGCGGTTGGGTATGAGTAGCGCTGCTCCCTGTGATCGAATCCGAACTGTTCCAGCAAAGCGGCTTCTCCCCTGGCGGCGCTGAAATCGAAGGTCATCTTCGATCGGAGCGGAAGGGAACAGGAGGAGAGAGAAAAGGCTTGGGATAAGGGGATTGGAGGAGAATTGCTAGTATTGTAACGGGGATGGCAGGGTCGGCGAGGGGCGACACCGCTCTTTCTCGAGTCGAGTCGGTCAGGACGAGAGGGTCATGACAAGCGCCAGGCGTTCGGTTGTCGTGAGCAAAGAGAAGCACTCGCCGAGGTTTGGGCGCAGGTTTCCGGGTTTCTAGTCACGGTTTGTGCACTCCGCGCGCTTCCCTGGCCTTGGTTCGTGGGAAGAGGCAGCGAATTCTGGGGTGAACCAGCGTTGGGAAGCGTGAGAAAGACGCCCGTCGGTGGACGAGATCGCTGGACGAGGCGAAGTGGAGAGCCCCTCCCCAGTGCCGACTGCCCTCGCAACCTCGTCCCGTCCGTTGAAGAAGCGGTGTAGACGCATCGCACTTGCCGCCGCTGATTGGGTCCTTGGTTGCCGACCATGCACGCGGTGGGTGGGTACATGAGCGAGCGGGCCCCACACAGTAGCTTACCCAGCCCGGTGCACGGTGGAAGGACCGCTTGTCTCGATGTTGCTCCTCCCTCGTCCCAACCCCTCATGGCCCACCTCAATCGCATCGGCACCGGGGAATGGTTGTCGCCTAACCCACCATCAGCGCCACAGCCAATAGCCGCATCTATCGGCCCTTGACCGGCGGAGTCCACTGGTGCCAGAATCCAGTTGGATGTTAGTGCAGGGCAGATCTCCCACTAGGTCAGGAACCCTATCACAACCTGTGGCACAGAAGCGATTTTGAAATGTAGGTGATATATCCAAACAACGATAATATTGCCATTGTTTGTGCTGCCGACGCGAGCGGTTTCAACACACTCTGGGTAAACTCCCGACTTCCTGGTTGACTAGACTCCGCTGCGCTGTGTGTGCTTTGCAGGGCGGGTAGGTCAGATAAACGCCCGTCCGCGTTCCGCACCGCGACCCGATGTCGAAATGGTCCCGGGCCGGAGCTTTGATCACGGAGTGGACCTAAGCTGTTTGGCGAGCCCAGGCCCGCCTCAGAGCTTCCATCTCACCTTGCGCAGATCAACTCCAGCCTCACTCAACCTCAACGTTTACCCAACCCCTCAGTTTCACTTTCAGGCCCTTTCCCCCGCCCGATGAGGTGGACAACCCTTTGTTCTTTTGGATCTTGACACTCGCTCTGCTGCGCTGAAAGGCGCATGTCTTGCCCGCAAAATCACAGTTTACAAGACCACGACCTGCAAAACCACAAGGTGGAATCTGCGTATGCTATGCTGTCGTTGCATGCGCCATGACACCTCGGTCTCTGCCAAATCAACTGTCGGTTTGGTCGACCTGGCGGCTGAAATGAACGAGGGGGACCAACGGGCGGCATTGCTGCACGCTGCGTAGAGCTTCGAAACCTGCGGGCCACCGCTTTCGTGCTACCTTCTGTCTGACTTTGGCTGAATCAATGCTGCAGCAGTTGCAGTGTTTGCTGGCATGGTCTTGTCGATAGGCCCTCTTCGCACGCACTGTTTTGTTTCATGTCATCTAAGCCCCGCAAGGCCGGTCGAGACAGCTCCGCGGGAGAGAGCTCTGAGTCCTCGCCATAATCTCCATCGTTCGACTCAGTCCAACACAAGAGAGTCCCAGGCTGAGCGAGGTGAGGTGGTCTCTCCACATGAAGCTGGTTTAGCACATGTGCCCGTGAGGAAACCCTCGGTCCTCCGGCGTGGTGAGACCTGCCTCACCTAGCTGGGAAGACAGTGCCTTGCTGGCCAGCGTGTTCTGTGCGAACACTCCAATAGGCACGCGTAAATAGAAACTAGCGGATCTGGAGCAACCCAGGCACGCATATCTGCGCTTGGTCGTCACGCACTTGGCGACTGCCCAGGACGGCCCTGATGTACCCTCACAGTGCCACGGAGGCGAAGCCAGACGCATCGCAGCGGGATCCTCTCGGCCCAGTGGTTGCATTCGGCTCAAATGGTGAGCGATTAGTGTGTGGCCAAGGTAGCCACTCGTGATCCATCCTGCGTCTGTCCCGCAGGGGTGGCTTACCCTGTTCAGCTTCCCCACGCTCAACAAGATCCCGTCTGTGCGACACCTCGGCCGGCCGGCCATCCAGGGACCCTGAATCGCCGCAGCCGCTGGAAAAGCAGGAAGCTTATTAGAAGGAGGGGCAAGAACGGCTTCCAACGTCTGGTCTCTCGAGTGCGTGCCTGGTCAAAGAGAGAGCTCTGAGAGAGCTGTGATTCACCAATTCGCCGTGCCCACAATGCATTCGCCTCCGCAGCCGCCAACTGTCAGTTCCGCAGCAAGACTGGAGCATAGCATGCAGCCCCCTTTGCGGGATCAACATCCGGGTCATGGGTCAGCGCTGGAAGTGCACCTAAGGGGGCCCTTGTTGAGGGGTTGGCAGTGGCTAGACCAAACCATTGAAAATCGACCCGATGCTACAGGAAGCCACGGATTGACGCCTGCGCTGCTCCATCTTTTTGGAGGCTAGATCTTTTCACCCGCCTCCCGCCGCCCTGTCCAGAGTCTCCACACGGTGCCCGCAAGTGCCAGGTTTGTTGATTCTAAAAAGGGGCCACTGAAGTTGAAGAGACTGGCGCGTTGGCACACAATGAGGTTGTCTAAAACCCCCCGTCTCGCCGTCCTCCACCAGCCTCGCGGCCAGAACGGTGTTGGAGACCAGCGCCCCAACTTGCACGGGGGCCTTGGAAGGCTGGCGTGATGCAGCACCAGATCTCGTAAAGATTTGCATCTCAGATCTCACTTCTTTTTTGCGGCCCCCTCGACACGAAGAGATCTCAAGGCACCGGTATTTTCCGAACCGACCAGCAGCCTCTCGCGCATCGCACGGATCACTATCGGCACCCGCGATTTCCGTGGGAGCCCAGCAATGCGTGCTTCATCAGGCCAGATTTGTTGATGTTGTCTGAGTAAGTAACTGATCCCACATGCAAGATCAGGGGATAAAAGGGCCAGGTTCGGATACTGCCCCGTAACGCTCGGGAAGCGGCTTGAAATTGGGCTCCCTCAGAATAGGCACCCCGGCCAGGGACCGTAGTAGGCGATGCTGCGAGGCCATGGACTCCCAAGGCTTAAGGGGAGAAGAAATAAACCAGTCTCTGGCCTCCACGATGAAAACCTCAACAGGGTAACGTTGTTGTCGCCACCAAGGGGGAGGGGAGTATACACAGTAGGCATGGGCCGACTTCAGCCGCCGTGCTTGGCCACGCCATCGCTCAGAGGAGGAATGTGACGGGATGGAGGAAAATTCGATGTGGCGCTTGTGTTTGATGGCAAACTCCACAAAGCGATGGTGGTGGCCCGTCGAATTCGAATAGCTTCGAGAAAAAACAACCCTAGTCGCTCATCGCAAGCAGAAGCCTCAGTAATGACTCGTCCCTTTGTGGGGTGCTTCTCCGATCGCTCATCGTAACCTGTCGGGCGGCTCTGACAGCTCTCCATTACCCCCCTTCCCCAAAAGCGTTGCCGCTGTTGAATTGCGGGGTCGCCGTTTCGTCACGAATAAACTTACACCGAGGGGGGCGGCCTCGTGCGCTTACGGTGAGCGAAAGCAGGGAGAAAACAGGCGCTCAGCTTTAGCATGCGATTGAAAGGCGTGGCGCAATGCATGTTCCTTGCAGAATCGGTTGCCACTATTCCGAGCAATCGCGTCTGCTTGTCGAGAGCTACTCCGGCTCGGAGACAGTAGGCGAACGGCCATTGACGGGCAACCCACTCCTCGGCGCCGGTGGGGATCGGTGTGGGGCAGACATCGGAAGCCGGCCCCGGGTCGATTCGCTGACTCTCGTTGAGGGTCCCAGTAGACAACGCACAATAGTAATAAAACCACAATCACAGCGAATGGAAATCAAACAAAGAGGAGCTTGTCCACAAATACATAATAAAGCCCATGAAAATACTCACGCAGTATGATCACTTCGTGTTGTTGATGAATGAAGGTGCGCCAGTCAGCAAAGTGCAGGCAGCAAGATGTCATTTGACTGACTGCACCTGTTCGGCAGCTGTCGCGCAGCACTAACACCTGACAGGCAACCTCAGCTCGCCTAACCACTGGAAACGAGACTCAACGACGCAAGCATCACCATTCCATTGATGCCCCGCCCGAGAGCGACGCCATCCTAAATAAAGAGTCAGGCAGGAACAATACTAAGAGACGGCACGAGGAGGTATTGTCCATGGCGGCTTGATCTGACTTTAATGCCTGTGCGAATAAAGGCATCGCAGCGCCGAGTCCGCGCAGTATTTCAGCCCAAGATAAGGACCCCCATAGCGCCTTTCTCAACTTCACCTTCAACATCATCCCCGTCAGCACCATCAACTGCACATCCCAGACGGCACCGCCCCAAGTCAAATAAGATGCAGACCACCGGCCGCGTAGTGGACGACGGGTCCGTCACCCCGCAGTTCGCCATCCCAGATCTGTTCACCCAGCGGCGGGAAATCCGCGATGAGCTGGTGACTCCAACATCGGTCACACAGGATGAGACTGTGGACAGCATGGCGCAGAACCTAAATGGCCGTGCGGATAGGCTTAGGTACAACGCACACGGCGTGCCGAGGCTGGAGCGCAAGAAACATGTCCGCTTCCTCCAAAACACCATAGGCCCATTCCCTTCACAGTACCTCCACGCCGACGCAAGCCGGCCATGGTACATCTACTGGTCGCTCGCCGGGCTCGCTCTTCTGGGAGAGGATGTCTCGTCCTATAGCGGGAGGCTCATCGAGACGGCCCGCGCGATGCAGAACGAGACCGGGGGCTTCGGCGGCGGCGGGAAGCAGACATCGCATCTCGCGACCACATATGCGATGGTCCTGGCTCTCGCACTGGTCGGCGGGGAGGACGCCTTCGAAGTCATCGACCGGAGAGCAATGTGGAAGTGGCTTTGCGCCCTCAAGCAGCCGGACGGCGGCTTTCAGGTCTGTGTCGGAGGCGAGGAAGACATCAGGTACGTGCGGAATCGACGTGATGGCTATCAGAGATCCTAGCTGGCACCTGGCCGTCAACTAACATCCGTGGGAACTCCTAAGGGGGGCATACTGCGCATCGGTCGTCATAACATTGTTGAACATTCCCTTGGACTTGACGACGGACTCGCCTGTTTGGACAGCAGACGGCAGTGTGAACCTCCTTTCTGGCCTGGGCGAGTACGTCCGGAGATGTAAGCACCCACCCAACCTTCGTGGATGCCCAACGGCAATCCGCGAGCAACAGATATCGCATCCGATGCTAACCCGTCAGGCCAAACGTATGAGGGCGGCATATCCGGCCAGCCCAACGCCGAGGCCCACGGCGCGTACGCCTTTTGCGCCCTGGGTTGCCTCGCGCTCCTCGGCGATCCGCGCCAGATCATCCCAAGGTACGAGAGAGGAGAACGCAGCACCCATCCACTCAGGAGATGACGCGTTGATGCTGATCTCGTCTCTTTGTCTTGACTCTTTGCAGATACTTGGACATCCCACGACTCGTCTCTTGGCTCTCATCCCGCCAATACGCACCAGAGGGCGGCTTCTCCGGCCGCACCAACAAGCTCGTCGACGGCTGCTACAGCCACTGGGTGGGTGGGTGCTTCCCACTGATCGAGGCCTGCCTTGGGCCGATCGAGGCCAACGGCGGCGGTCCTCCTAATCAGCAGCCGCAGGAGGGGACGCCCAACCCAGGGCTCCCATCAGCACCAGAGACACTGTTCAGTCGCGAGGGTTTGGTTCGATACATCCTTGGGTGCTGCCAAAACCCTGAAAGAGGTGGCTTGCGAGATAAGCCAGGAAAGTAAGTAATCAGAGCACAGCTGTGCTGTCGGGTCGCCCCGTCCCCACCTCCCTCCCCGTCGTTTCTCCCTCATCAACATCACGCTAGGGGAGTATACATCATCTGGCACACAAGAAATCATACTAATACGATTCGCTCAGGGGTTCGGATCCTTACCACTCTTGCTACGTCCTCGCGGGCCTGAGTTCTGCGCAGCACCAGTGGCAACTTGCATCTCGGTGGGAGGACGAGCCGTCGGTGCCGGCATCGCCAGCAGAGCTAGCAGACGATCCTGTGTGGTTGGTGTTACCGCATTTCGACGATGTACGCATTTATGAGCCAGAGGACCTGGTCCGGGCGATCCACCCTGTCTATGCCATACCACAGCAGCACCAGCAGGCGATCAAAGGGTACTTCCTTGCCAAGGAAGGCTTTTGATACTGCCTGTGGAAACTCCCATCTGGCTACGAATTAGCCAGAGGACTACCGTGGTCCGGTCCGGTCGGTCGATATAGGAATTTATAGACAATAGGCAGGATACAGGGTTGATTTATTTCCTACCCAGCCACTGCGCTGAACTTGGGATTTGTATCTCGTTCCTTTTCTCACTCTCGCTCTTGTTTTGGCCCCCTACGAAGCAAACCGCAGAATTCGGTCAAGACAGTATATGTGATTGGCTCGCTTCACTGACTTGTCTGGCTCTGCGATGGGAGAGATTTACTTCATGCGGCGTTCTTGACAGCTCATCGCGGCGCTACTGCGATAGAGATTGGCCTGCGGTCTGCATCGTCTTCAAAGAAGTGGGGGGCCCTCGGGCCAGTCAGATAAACCATTCCCAAAGAGAACTTTCTACCTACGACAGCAGCCTGCATGCAGCGTACTTCTTGTCGGTAATTATGGTTCCCGTTGAAAAGGAGAACAGGGTTATCCTTACTCAGGGACCGAGCGAAGGGAATACCAGGCTGGGCAGACTGGGTCAGAGATCCGATAAAGATGTCACTATCAGACTTACATTTACGGATCTAGGCGACCTGCCTCACTGATATGCCGTCGTTCCTTTCGTCCCGCGGCGTCACACCGCCAGACAGGTGAACGAAGCGGGAGGAAATATGTTGGGAGAAGAGATATGATGCAGAGAGTATTGCCACCTGGCCAATGGCCAGAACATATTGTATGTCTGCTCATCCAGAATGGATGAGAGAGGACGTGGCGACTTCGATGCGCTAGTCAACTCTGCAGAGGTCATCGGCTGCAAGGCGCCGCTGAGCTGCGTTGAGGTGCGTTTCGAAGGCCCGGTCCGACAGGATTTCCTGTAGTCTCGTATTTCTCCTCTTCCCTCTTTCTCCTCTGCCTGCCTTCCGCCCCCATTCGAAACACGCCTGCGAGAGGACGCCCGGGAGAAGATCCCGCCAACCAGGACGCTGGCCTTGGAGGCAGGCTGAGACGCAGGTGGTGCTAGCGAGAACATGAGATGAGGAAAAAAACTTCCGAATAGACCGTTTGTTACCTGGGTGAGACTGGAAGAACGGCGACAGCACATGGAAGCGAGCCTGTACCCACAGATTGTGCAGTTGTCAAGCAGCAGCATGGACGCACCATCGAGTCCTTGCCTGCGGCTTGGCTGCTTCCCTGCTGCATCCGCGTTCTGGCAGAATCTCGACCGCACAAGCCAAGGTTGGACGTTGTGACCTGTGTTCCTCAATGCTCCCGCGCCCGTGCCGAAGACCCTTATTCTGCCCCGTGGGCGAAAAACACGGCCGTGATATGGGTCTAGGTTCCGTCGGATGTATCCAGACGATATCAGATGATGGCTGCCAGTGGCCCCGAGGGGCCGAGGGGAGGTTGCATGGCAGGCCCATTTACATGCATTCCGGCGGTACGAGCTTCCTGTCGTGTAATAATCTGGGTTGTTATGATAGAAACAAAGGACAGAGCCAGAACCTAAGCGGCAGAGCGACGACAGCGCCTACAAGACGTGAAAACCAAGGGGTGGCCAGGCAGGGTCAGGGGCCCAAAGCATGGTAGCCAGCGGTTCGGGCGCGGTCCTTGCCGCTTCTCCGTATCTCTCCAGACTTTCCCAACTTTTTTCTTTCCAGCTTGTTGACGTGCTTATTTTCTGGGACGCTCGGCAGAAACGGGAGACGGGTCATTTTTGCATGGATCGCCCAAGTTGGATGAGAAGCCGTTGGTACCGCCTCCCTCTCGGCTGGACGGTAGAGATACCAATCGTGACTTGGGAGGACGATATGACGTTGCAACTTGCAAGGCAATGAGGGGCAAAGTCGGCACCCCTCATCGCCGGAGGAGACATTGACTTACCCCTCTTCTTTTTTTGTTTTAACTTCAAAAAAAAAGTTTTTTTTTGTTGTTGTAGCGAGCAGTCATCCACCCGCCCCCGCCTCTGACAGGACCTTGGGAGAAGAACTCTTGCCCTGTGCCGGTGTCAAGCGTGTGAAAGCCAAGCCGGCACTGATTATGCTCTGAGATGGATAGTGTCGGGAGTCGAGGGCATATGTCTGTCGTTCTGCAGCCGGAGATCACACTCGAGGCTGGGCAATCAGGAATTTTCCCCATGTCAAATCGATGCTCGATGCTCTGGTGAGGAGAGCCTGCGAATAAAACGGCCAGCCACCGAAGCAGCTGCTGCCAATGGCCTGCCTCCACGCCGTTTGCTACTTCCGAGAAGGCTCCTTCTCTGTGCCCGAGATCGAGCGCATTCGTTGGCCCGCTTTGCCTAGCAGGTTCCAGAATTCTTCCAGGTGCTCGCTTGCTACCCTCCTCCTTCCTCCACTGGGCTTGGGGCACACCATCCGATGCAATCGACACAAGGTCTCCTCGTGTCTTGGCCAGATTGGGGTTTTTCGTCGCCCTCCTGAACCGCCTCGGGTCTCGGTCTTGTTTGGTCAGGAAGAGCACGGGTTGGGTCAGGTCAGAGAGCCGATATGATGTGCGCTCCGTCTTTCGCGCTGCCCGCCGCTGCTGGTGGTGCTACTCCTCCCGGGTGCTTCGCTGCTCCATGATACCTTCCTGTCCTGCGAGAGACTGGGACTCGGTCTCCAGCCTCTAGCCTGCCTCACCTGCTGCTTCTGCCTCTTCCTTCTTCCTGCGGCCGCGTCCCGCTCTCGCTTGCGCGGGTGAAGGAGGACTCGCAGAGAGGTAGGTATCTCGTACTCACATACACAGAATAGACACACCTCACTTATGGATACGTCCCCGAGTCAGACCCATACTTCGTTCTTGTTTTAATATGAAGCGGCACTGCCAACTCATCATTGCATGAGTGTTAAGGCCTTTGGCCTGTGCCTAGTTGCCTTGCGGCCCCCTCAGCCATTCACAGGCGCCGCTCGTCGTTAGGGCCACAAGCAGGGCATGCAAGGGTTTGCCGGCCCCAGCCACTGTTCATGCACCTCATTTCTCTTCACCGACTTCGTGGTTTGGCCTCAAGCCAGTCATCCCCCGCCGCCGCATCGTTGGTCGAGGAAGAAGGTTCGCCTTCCAGATGATCCTGAACCCCCGCCTGGTTGTCATGGGTCCGGCTCTGGAGTCTGCTATTTTAGCTGTCGTCCCGGAAAACCCAATTGCCCGCCTCTGATTTGCCGGCGAGACGTCGCGGTACCACGCCAGGCAAGATGCCATCTGGCTTGCCCTCCGCTCGCACGCTCGCTCGTCCACGGGCGATTCGCCCGTCAGCCGGGAAAGTCGGTCGTGGCCTGACCCCGCGACACTGGGTGCGCGGTACGCCCGACTTGTTGTTGCTGCTCGCGCGGCATCGCAGATGGATGGCTTTGGGTTTCTGCGTCGTCTCTGGCCCGTCGGTCGCTGTCGCTGCCCCCTCCCCCGCTCGTCGAGGAGCAAAGCGCCAACCACCCCCGTCCCGTTCCCCATGCAAGGTGTATGGGCCGGCATCGTCTGGCGCCCGCGACATGGCCCACGGTCAAGCGCGGCGGTAGCAGCAGCAGTAGAACCAGCAGAAGCACGAAGCAAGAGCAAAGTGGAATATGCACGTCTGTTATCCTGTACCCCCGAAACGCCTGCGGTTGTGGAGAGCACAGTTCCGGTACCAGACAATACATGCTCGATTCGCTGCGGCTGCATTAGTGGCCGCCAGATGGATCTAGGAGACTCTGTTCTCCATTCTCCTTGTCTCCGTCTCCCGTTTCGTCCTTTTTCTCCAAACTGGCTGCGAGCCAGGCGCGTCCCCCTTGTCTGCGGCTTCCGGAGGCAATGGAACTTGACGCTTGACTGGCGCCCGGCAACGACCCCAAGGTGCCGCAGCTGTCGACCTGTTGAAAGGTTACCCTCCTCCGGGACCCCCTCTGCGGAGCAAGCAGATTGGCCTTCGGCGGTCCCATTTTGCCACCTCACTATGCCTAGGTCTGCATATACAGGCGTGCCTTTACCCAAGCAAAAGGCCGCAGGTCTAGTCCCCGTCCGCGGTCTAGCATCGGACAAAAACAATGGCGAGGACGAGGAGTGGAGGAGGTGGAGCGAGAGGGCCGCCGGAGGCGGGAGAGGAGGCAAGTGGGAGATCGCAGAAGGGCACGAGCGGTACCGCGTTGTGCCAGGGCCCCATGCGTGCCATGCCCGTTCCGAATCCATACTGGTCAGTCTCGTCAGAGCAGATCGTCCCCCCAAAGGCAAATGCATCCCCCATGTGTTGGGGTGGAGTTGGCCCGGTCTCAGCGGTATTATCAACTGGCAACGACACACGCCAACACATCAAGATGGGTCACACTTTGAGCCGCATCTCGACAGTCGCCATATGCATCTGACGAACCCTTTCCTGCTGTCCGTCTAGCTTTTTCCGTCATTTCCCATTCTTGCGTCTGTATCAGGACATTTTGCCATCCCTTGCCCCGCACTACCTCTTCCGTCACCGCAATAAAGCACACATGTCTCGCCGTTGCTGGCTCAGAAATCTTCCTGCGTCCGAGCCTTGATACGTAGCATATCAGCCTTGACTTCTGCCACCACCCACAAACCCACAACACCCTCTTGTCCGTAGGACAGGAATCACCGCCGGTTTTGCCCTACTTTTTTTTTTGCGCCTTCTATACCACATTGCCCCTAGGTTGGGCTCGACTGCATCGCATCTCACAGGAGTCCGGATCCCGTCCCGAGGTCTTAATTTTGTTTGCTGTTCATTGTTTCTTGCTCCCGCCTGGATTTCCGGGAGCTCACCTCGGAGGCGCTATCCGCTTCGCATCCTAGCCTGTCTTGCCAAACAACAGGATCGAGTCATTGGGAAGCCCAATCGATATAATGGGAGGCTTCTACATGCAGTACTTGGAAAGTAAGTGTCAATTGAGCCGTTGAGATGGTCCGGATAACCTTTCTGCCCCCCCTGGAGAGGCGTTCGTCCCTGTCCGATCCCACACTGTCTGTTGGTGCTGGGTGGTGGTGGGGGTGTTGTCTCGAAAAAAAAAAAAGAACAAGCATGTCATCCGTCCGCCTCGTGGGCGGTCGCCCCCCCTGCACAACATCACTCCACGACATGGAGGTCGTTCCTGAGATAGAATCCTGGCCACCACAGAACCTCCCCTCTTCCTCTCTCCACGCGCCGCCATCCGTCGATCCGCAAATGCACTACCCATTACGTCTTGGTAGGGCTGAGATCGGTCGACGTTGGGCTCTCATGCAGCTTCATTCCATGTCGTCCCGCCTCACCTTTACCAAGCCCCGAACTCCTCACCCCCTTGCAGAGAAGGCAGTGGCCCGATTGATCGCGTCCGACCAGGATGACGCAGCTAACCTGAGCCTCCTCTCGTAGGCCTTTGCCGTCGTCGTGGGTGGCGGGACCCCATGTACGAGTGCTACCGTGACTCCAACGGCTACACTTGCCTGGTTTTGGTCAATGGCCGCGAGTACCAAACCGATCTCGCGTACGAGTCCGGTGGCCTAGCCCAGGAGAATGCGGCCATGCGCGCTTTTATGGTCTGCCGCAACTTCTCCGTCAATGGGGGTATGCTTGCTCGCAACGGGATCGTACAGGGCCTGCCAGCGGACGAAACCGCCAGCCGGAGGTCCCGAAAGGGAAGTCGCCACACTTCGTCTTCCAATCATCACGGCCATCATAGCCGTCGATCTGGCAACCACTCGAGCAGCAGCTCCACTGCTTCGCTGGAGTGAGAGCGGCCTGATGGACTGAGCCTGCCGCCGCCCCTCCATGGTTTGTGAGGGGAGGAGGGAGAGCAACGACGGGATTCGCTGAATCCGTTGGACGTTAGCCCTCTCCCACCCTCTGCCGACAGGATGCCCAAGACCCGGGAACCAGGAACCGGGGAAATCAGGAGCCCATGGAACTAAGCATTTATTTGGTGGACAGCCAGGAGTCTTGAACCGGTCTACTGGCTGCGAAATCTGGCCTGTTTTTTTCTTGACATAAACTTGAGGAAGGCTTCACAGCAACCAAGGAGAGATGTGAGAGATGAAGAGGAACCGGGAAAGTTATACCCCGTTGGTAGCACCCAACCTGAGAGACTGGGGACGAAGAAGAAAGACAAAGCTGGGATCCATGACAGGAGACGACAATGATGACCGCCCAAAACGCCCTGCAACGCATTCTCACGATATGACTAAACGACTGTTACGACCCTAGACAAACACATCGCCCCTTTGGGCGCTTTCCTGGATCCTTTTTGAAACCGTCACATTTTCCGGCCATTTTTTTGGTGATTTCTGCTTCTTCAGCGCGTTTATTCGGATTTTTCTTCTGTTTCCCCCGTTTTCGGTATCTCCCTAGCAAGACGCCCTTTTTGATGAACGACCAAGCAGCCTAGTTGGATTTGGATTGGATAGGAGGCTCCCTCTTTCCGGCTGGGTTACACAGAACCAACCGAATCAGGAGATGGGGAGACTTGCCGGTCTCTCCCTTGACACGGGACACGACACAAAATCGTCAACCGGACTACCACTCGGAGGCAACTTCTGGTGGACCGAATTATGGACACGGCCGCAAACGCATGGATGGAATCTTTGTTTTCAGAGACACCCGTACTCCCTCTTACATTCACAGGAAACTTTTATGGTTTATACCGCCTTGTTTCGCGACTAAGGTTAACCAGCATCCCCTTTTTTCCTGATTTCTTTGGGCGCATGTTGATTTGGCCCGCGCTGCTCATGCATCTTTCTCACCTACCTCGTTCCACTTTTTTCGGGGGGACTTTGAGTATTATGGCTCCGCCGACGAGTTTCTTTTCATTTTGGGAGGAATTTATGTTGCTTGCTGGAAAAGAATTTGCCGAGGGCATTCCCCTATTCCCCTTACCCCTTTCTTTTTCTGGACAAAGAATGACGAAACTGGCAGAGGGATGAATATTTGCTATTTTCTTGCTGATATTCCGGGCCCGAGAGCCCTTGGTCGGGGTTTCCGTTCTCAGGGACGCTTTCATGATGATGACTGACGAAGATTGGAAGGGGGTTGTGGCGAGTTGGAACGACGGGAAGTTTTCTTGATGAAATGATGAACACACAAAACAGAACATTACACTAGTCACAAGGCAGTGGGCTGCTTCTTTACGTAGGAACCCTCCCCCCCTCTCTCTCTCTCCATTGGGGAAGTTATGACAATTCATGAGAATACATTTTCCATGCATTTTTCGCACTTTTGAGTTGTCTTTGGTGCTGTGCAGCTGTGGTGGGCGGTGATGTTGTAGCATCAGACAATCGAAATCTGACAATACTAGCACAACGCACTGACAGACGAAAGGGGAAGAAGTAGAACATAGCACAGCTTATATTTTTGAGATGAGATGAGAATGTAGCAGCCTATGCATAGCGATGGGATGGTGAATGAAGGAAGCGCAGGTACAAAGGAAAAGGTGAAGTGTTGAGTCCTATCCACTCCGTGCAAGCCACATGTGGAGCAATCCCCCTTTTTGAAAAGACCAAGTTGAATGTTGTGGCTGTGGTGGTTGCGAAACTCGTCTCAATGCACTTTGTAGATGGAGGGGCAAATGTCCAGTCACCATCGCACGTGCACGCATGGTATTGGAGACCCGAACGGCGAAACCCGACAATCCAGGTTCCACAAAAGGGTTACGTACCTGTATTTCATGTTTCTAACGGCTTGCTGGCCAACCAGGGTTGTTCCTGACGATTTCCTCCCATGCCCGAGTAGGGAAACCCCTATTTGGTGGACAATCGCTGAAACGGATCAACCATATGCGTTAGCGCTTCAGTAATGTGGTGACCTTCACAGCAGACTTGAGTTCCCTTCAGCCAGCTTGCCAGTGCGCGTGTTCGACGCCATGATCTGATTTGCGCGTTCCGTCAGACAGGGCGCTCCGAGTCTTCGACCTCGATATCTTTGTTCGCTGCCGCTACGGACTACAGCTGCTGCTTGTGTGCCTCCTATTTGAGGGCGGATGGACCTTGGATAGCCGAGAGTGGCCAGCGTCGAAAAGGTTGCTGCAGGGCAGCTGACGGGCGAACAGCCAGAGCCCACTCCATACTCCGTATACGAGCGGCTAAAAAGCTACATCACGGACAACGAAGAATGAGGGAAACGGGCTTCGCCCTCGAAAATCGCGGCTTCACTGTAGGGCTTGATACCAAGAGCTGAAATGACTGAACGGGGGTTACGAAGGCTCTGGCCAAAAGAAAGGGTCTCTGTTCTCCGTGCGGAAACACGTTATCGAAATCCTCACACAGTCCTACACCGAAACAGCAAGGCCTGGGTTTATCACATTATAGGCCTTGACGGCATTATAAAAGGCCTTTTCGGAGCGAAGAAAGTCCTTTTCAGAATGCAGGTAGGCCATTTCGGAGTCGGAGATAGCCTGCGATAAGCAAAACCAGGGCGGCCTTAGCAGTGAGCAAGCATCTTTCGCACTGGCTGAGGGGACCCTTTCTTTTGGCCCGAGCCTTCGTACCTTTATCCGTTTTTGATCCCCTGATCAAGAATTCTTTTGTTAGACGTCAAAACGGAAGTGACATCCAGGGTTGGGTCTGGGAGGTGAAAGACACAGTCTGTTTTGCCGCTGTCTTCTCCGCTGAAATGCCAGCCATAAGGGGACCTCTTCTACGTGCTCGGGGGGAGAGAAGGAGCCCATCTGCTGACCGGAAGCTTGACGGGTCGTCCCTGCCCATCATATAGGAACGACGTCAAAATAGCAGAGGATTTCTAACAAACGAGAGATATCCTTTCCCATCACGGTGCCATGATTGCCAACATGCTCCAAACTCGATAACTCTTCAACATTGTCGTATGCCTCCCTGTTGTTCGTTCAGGTTCGAGATTGTATAGCTCGAGACTTTATGCAAAGAAATGCATCATGCCCCTTGCTCCCAACACGCCTTCCCGTGCGGCAGCACTCCTCCCCCAGGGCTCGACACCTGGCAGCAACTCCACTGAACTCGGCGACACGCAGAAGCGCCAGAGCGCCACAGAAGAGCACCTGCTCTCCCCCCCTACGAGCAAGAGGAACAAGCTCACCCATACCGACGAAGACGCTGCCAACAAACCCGGCGGAAGCTCCGATGCCATCGCCGGCAACCGCTCTGGTGGACACTCCACTAACAACACCGCAGTGATCCGAGCTGGCATACAACCTGCCCCATATGCCACCCCGAACCCGCTAGCGACAAAGGACTTTGCTGAAACCGCTATGAGAATCAAGGTGGAAGCGGCAGTTGTTTCCACGGAGCGGCACTACAGTGCATCAGCAGACATCAACGTCAAGAGGCTAGAGGAATCGATGCGAGACGGTCTGATCAAGTCACTAGACCACCTCGATATGCAGAACCATCCGTTTCGGTATCGGAGATGTGACTACATAGGGCTTATCCTTTCGTGGAATCCAGGGCCGCTCTCCCTGTCGATCGAGAGCTATTACCGATTTTCAGTGTATGGTAGCTCGGTCCATTACCATGCTCCCTCGAACGTTGGTGTGATCTCGAATATGTTGAACTTTGCTAGAAGAACTCACGGGCCACTAGCGCTTCCGTTGGCCAGCGAATTCATGAGAGTCTCCCAGGAGCAGAATTTGCCTTTCGAGCTTCGCAAGAGGAAATGGGCCTGGCTTCACAACGCACAGTGCAATGCGGCTGCACTATCGGTACATGTATCGTCGCTTGGCAGTGCCGTCAACCACCACGATATACGCGCTGCCCATTATGGTAGCATGACGGAAGAGGAACGTAAAGACATTCTCGAGTCGGCGAGAACCGGAATTCCACATTCTGAGGAACCATCTGTCAAGTCTTTATTTCCGATATTAGGGTCAGAACAAATTCGCCAACGTCTATGCTCCGAGACAGATACGGAGATATACACTACCTGTTTACACATCGCACAGTCTCATGGCATCTCTCAACCCGACTTCGAGTATTATTGCACTATTCAGGCACCAGCAGAGGACATGGAAGGACCCCGGGTCTTCTTCCCTTTTCATGTTCTATCACACGCCCAAGCTGAAGCAGTTCGGTGGAGTTGGACATCAACCCTCAATTTCGCAGCGTCCAGACTGACCAGGATGAGTTCACAATGTAATAGGAACTTCCAAGACTTACACGGCGAGAAGGACCTTAAAACAGTACGATTACTGTATTGGATGGCTCACCACGTGTGCAGAGAACTCCAGCGTATCCAGCATCGATTCGCACATGCAGACCAAGAGGAAATCCGCTTCTATCTTTTACTTGATCCATGGGGGCTTCCAATCGTCCCTTATCGCAATCACATCTTCGCATTTTCGTTATGTCGACGTGACGACCATGGCATTGCTATGAAAACTGGTATTACCATTCCAGAAGGGGAGGCCTTTAACCCAGTGGATCATTTCGATTATTCCCAGTGTACAATCACTATCAACACACAACTGACAAACATGGCAATGAAGAACCACGCACCTGAGTGGTGGGACTGTTTCCGGATCATTTTGACCTATATCCCAATCCACCACTGGCTCTGGCAACCTGCTGACACATTGGGAGAGAGAATCTGGTTGGCTAACCAATACCCAAACATTACTCCTCAGCCGCCTGTTCCTAGCTTTAGCCCGCCACTTATACCAATCAGTAACTGGATTGAGCACAACGAGCGAGTACCGGCGCAGCTCTGCCACATCTGCCCCGACAAAACCATTGCGTATAACAGCCTCGGTGCATTGATTCATCACTACCGTGTGGCACACCTCGGTCATGGCCCGCTGCCAGAGAACGACCCCAGGGGTATTCTTCAGCCGCTGGAAAACTCCATTAGTTGCCCAATGGATGGTTGGGATCAGGGGGCACAGGGGGCCCAGTGGGCCTGGCCCTGTCCCAAATGCGGCAAGGAACTTCAAAGCCAACGCACCTTAGAGGGACATATAAGCACTGTACATTCAGAGAACAGGCCGAAAATCCCCTGTCCTAAATGCGGTAAGGAACTTCTAAGCCAATACACCTTGGAGGAACATCTAGGCACTCTGCATTCAGAAAACAAGCCGAAATTCCCCTGTCCTAAATGCGGCAAGGAACTTCAAAGCAAACGCACCTTGAAGGAAAATCTCACTGTGCATCTAGAGAATAGGCCGATATTCCCCTGTCCCAAATGCGGCAAGGTATTTCGAAGCCAACGCAGCCTGGAGGGACATCTGACTAACCCAATTGCAATAAATAACTGTCAACTCAGTATAGCTTGGAGGGAGTCCCCAGAGCCATTCATCTAAGGCACCAGAGGTAGCTTCCAGGTCTCAAGCCGTACGCCTTTGCAATGGACAATCGAGGATACGGCGATCGCCAATCGCAGTATCAAGACCGTCGCAGAGACTACGGATCGGGACCCAGCAATTACGGATCGGGACCCAACAATTATAGATTGGGGTACAGCAACTACGGCTCAGGATCCGGCAAGCTTGGAGGCGATCGTCAATCGCAAGGTTCTGGCACCAGATTTGACAAGGGCAAGGGCCGCGACGAAGGTATGAGGCAACACCATGAATGCCATGGATGGACGTACAGGGGTGATAAGTGGTGGATGTCGTTGTCAGCAAAATTCGAGTTTTAATAAGCCTCGGGAGTTCTAGATCTGACGGAAAGAGGCCTGGTCATGGCACGATCTGGTCCGGATGATGTGCCACACGGGACGGATGTGACTGTAGCTGGTATTCTAGGAACAGGTGGTACATTTATGTCGAGAGGAGAAATAATGCGGCATGTCTTCAGTAATATACACACCACTTAAGGTCCCGTATGAAAAAGCTGCGAAAGTTCAGTCGCAGCGTTCCGAGGACAAATCTGACATCAAGACCCAAGTCAAGCTGCCCAAGATTGAATCGTAGGCAGCGGATGAAGCCGAGCACACAGCATTACGTGTTAACGAAGTCATTATAGTAAGACCGATCCCATGTCAGCATAACCCGGGTCTGTATCATAACATATATTTGAAGTTCAAATTATAAGTCTCGCTGGTTAGCCACGATGTGGAAGTGTGTAGAGACATAGGATGTTTGATAATTATCAAATATGTTCTACCTAGTTTTGGTGGTGATCTGCATTGTAGATGTTAAATCAAAACCTGAGCTGTGAATTAGTAATCTCGATCAGCCGCTGGTGATAAATCGAAACTAGAAATAAGTAATCTTGGGATTTCAATGAAGACAGATTTATCCTGGCAACTTGGGAAAAAGTTCTGGCATGTGATACCAGGACGGGAAGACTGAATGGCGGCATAATGAGCAGAAGAGTTTGTGGTATTCCAGATGATGTGCGACAGGTAGGGAATGCCAACTCGCAATATCTTAATAGGGACTCAAAGTTTATATTAGACTCTTGGAAAAGGGTAATTACAGCAATGGGTACAAAGCTCTGATGTCTGTATCATATCACCCTGAGACCGATGGACTATTGGAACGTAATAATCAGATACCGGAAATCGCTATCAGATATCACATTACCGTTAATGATAAAGTCCCATGACAGACATTTTCCCATGACAGACATTTCCCATGCTAAGTCGCCTTTCTTTTTCACAATCTCAAAAGGTCAAGCTTGCTGCTGGCTCCATTTCCGATTTCATGTTACGGGGAGCAGACATTTTCCATGACAGAAATTTCCCATGCTAAGTCGGTCTGGTCGCCTTTCTTTTTCGCAATCTCAAAAGGTCACGCTCGCTGCTGGCTCCATTTCCGATTTCATGTTACAGGGAGGTTATGATTCCTGTCGTATTTAATCTTTACAGCTGCTGATGCGTGAGCAATTGCTGCCTCAGCCTCTACCTAGGTTGTGAAGAAGCCTGAGCTCCTCGAGGTCAAATTCTCTCGTCTCGTCTAAAAACAAATTGGATCCTGTTCTTAGTTTTCTTCCTTAACCCAGTTTCAGTGGTGCACATTTGATCACCGTGACCTTGGTATATGCATAATTAATGTTATGTTATAGAGCTGGTAAAATATCTATCCATGGGAAAATGTCTGTTCATGGGAAAATGTTTGTCCATGGGAAAATTTCTGTCCATATAAGCTTGACTTCCCACTAGCAGGGAAAGTTTACAGAATGTCAGGCATCTGTTGTAAAACTTGCTATTTGTCTTACACCGTAGGAGCTGAAAGCTCCGCCCGTGATAGCTCGGATCACCGCCTGCTTCCCTTCCTAGGTTCTTAATTGCCAGCCGGCCAGATGTCTGTCACATTGTGCTCTTTGATGTAGTCCCATCCAGGCCAATTCGGCAGTCCGCTGAACTCAACCTCCAGATCCATGGCTCTGTGGTCCACAACGAGCAGGGTTCCAGCAGTTCACCCCTCTGCGACGAGTGATTACAGTGGCCGGAGCACTCCTCGCCGTGCTGCCCCTTGAACCTGATCCGGGCATTGGGGCAGACGGAATTCTCGGGCTTCTAACGATCATCGAAGCTCCCATTCACTTGCGCAGGCGAGGCGTAGCGTGCGGGCTCAGCCCGGGGCAGCTCCCCGGGGTTCGGCCGGTACACGTACCGAGGCGCTTTCGGCTCGGGGTCGGCTCCGTGATGTCGCCGCCCTCCCCTTCTGTTATACAACTTGTTCCTGACCTGGGTAATGAACCATTCGGAAGAAAGTCCGCCACTACCTAGAAGGGTACTCGACGGAGATACACACGAGTAAAAAAGAAGGATCCCCAGGAAAGGCAAGAGCGGAAACCTTTCATCCCCTCCCTCGCAACTTCAGTAATTTCGCCAGAAAATAATAGGGTACATGACGGAGATGCACACGAGGAGAAAAGAAAGAAAACCAGTAAAGGCAAGAGCGGAGAACCTTTCATCCCATCTCTCGCAACTTCATAATTTCGCCAGAAAGTAATTCGCCTTTCCTTCCACAATAAATTTCCTTCCTCCCTTGCCTCACAACTTGGCAGCAACCCTCCTCCACAGAACAACAAACCACGATATCTCATTCCCGAATCACGTCGGTTAGGTGGCTCTTCTTCCCTGGAGCCCGCCGCCGACTGTGGGATCTGATGAGGCGACAAACATTGGCAAGAGAAAATCATCTGCAATAATTTGCCACTCACGAACAGCACAGGCGCGCAAAAGCTATTATTTGGCAGTCATCATCATTCCCACGTCTGCTTGAGCGTCCATTATCACTACATCATTCGTCTCGATTGAACAACTCGAGCCGCTATCACCAACGTTCACACGACAAGCTACGGGGAGCCGGTATATGGACAAGAAGATTGGAGAAAACGAAGATATCAGCAAACCGGAAATTCCAGGCACAGAGGAGCAAGGCATCATAGCCGGAAGGAGCAAGTTCAGGTGGCGTTGGACAAGGGAGAGCGACAACTAGCAGTTCGTCATGACCGACCCAAACATTCACCGCCCGATGGTGTATGCCACGGGTATGATGGCCGAGAAGGAAATCGAGACCCTTCAGCTCGATTGGAAATGGCAAGCGTTGGAGTCCTTCAAGCAGGATTGGTTTCCGGAGGGCATACCCTGCGACATCGATCTCAACGAAGCATGGACATACCTGGCGTGTTCCAGCATGCAGAAGCTTGCTGATCATGTCCACTGGAAAGACATGCGCCCCGGCTGGAACGCTTTGCTAAACTGGATCAGCTCGTCACATTGGAAGCAGGATCGTGATCGGAAGGGCATGTTCCCTGCTTTTGGCAATGCGCCGGCAATCTTAGCATGCTTGGTACTCGCCAACTGGCAGCGCAGGAAGAATGCTACTATGAAGCCAGAGACCATGGTTCCAGCATTGATGAAAGAAGTTTGGGACAAGTGCAGTCTCAACTTCATCGTGCAACATCCAGAGAACCGTGAGTACGTCCCGTACTGGGTGGGAGCGGACCTTTTCGACCCTGAGTGGTACCAACACCATATCACGGCATTGTCACTCTGGACCAGTGTCTATATTGCGCCAAAAGTCGACCTTAACATAAGTTTCCAGAAGCCACAGACCGATAGGCAATTGGTCCCAGCTAAACGCGAGCTCGATCAGCCATCGGTGGGCAGCGATGATGAATCGCGCAAGAAAGCAAAGCTGACCGATGGGCAATCGGAGGAGACAGAGAAGATGCAATCCGAGAACGAGACGCTGCGCATGCAACAGCAAATCGAAACGCTGCAACAGCAAAATGCTGCGCTCAAGGAGGAGCTCAAATTTGCAGTTCATGTTGTCCACCACCACAAGAGCGAGCGTAAAAAGGTAGTCCACGAACTCGAAGAATGCCGGAAGCGAATGGACAAGTATGTGTCGTTTGCGATTCGTACGATCTATCCGGTCGACCGACTCATCAAACATCAATTTGAGCCGTCCCTGGTCAAAAAAGAGGATCTGATGGAGTTAGGACTGGGCGAACACCAGCTCGAGGAAGAGGAAGACGTCATCATCAATGTGCCGAAATACGATCTGACCCAAGTCCACGTCCTGGTGGACGACGGCGAGGTCGTGAGACTGCATCAAGATTGCAGGACGAGCAGAAAGCGTGGGCGGACGAGAAAGACCAAGCCGAAGCTCGGAAACAACAACGCCTGCGCGCAGAAGAGGTTGCTCACGAGCTGGCCGAGAAGCAGCGACAAATGCATAGCGTGCAACGGATCAATCGCTTCCCAGCAGCAAATCCGCAACTGCTCCCCGCTCAGAACATTTTCGGTCCAGGAACGCCACAGCAGAACAATCCGAGCTTATTCAGCCCAGGAGCGCCACAGCACAACAATCTGAGCTCATTTGGCAATTTTCAGAACTCTCAGTACAATGCTGCAAGCCCGTATGGTGTCCAACAGCCTTTCCAACCAGCGCCGCAGCCTCAGCAACATTACCAACACCAAGGACAACCCGCCAACTTCCAGCAATTTCCACAACCCAATCTCGCCAGTAATCCGCAGCCTTTTGGCAGCAATCAGGGTAACTTTGGCAGCAACCAGAACTCATTTGGAGGAGGAAGTAGTTATGGCGGGTATTCAGGCCCGTAGAATTTTGGCAGACAGTCGGGTTCAGAGAGAGCAAAAGGGACAGGAATCGGGAAATTAAGGTACCGTGCGAAGTTTTCATTTTTGGGAGGAGGGAAACGGTAATTTTGGTATCACCAGGACAGTGTGAAAAGTTCGTGCCTGCCTTACAAGTGACATTTTCGTGGGGGGGAGGGATTGATAATCCGTACGGAAGGAGCCACTAGCGGGTAGTGTAGCGTTGGTCCTCCTCCTCAGGAGTGGATCGCTACCTAATTAGGGCTAGCGTATGTGGACCGTGCAGCCTCAGAATTATCTCTCAATTTCAAATCCTCGAAGGCCTCTGTCGTACGGACTCGTCCGTATCATAATAGTAAATTATGAAATGAAATTATCAAGTGGGCCGAGCGCCCAGCCATACAGCGGCCCGAACATCCATCCTGGTAAAGGGGAAGCTTGTGTTGAGCTATTGCCAGCCCAAAAGCAGGGGTATCACCAAGGAAGGTCCAGAGTGTCCTTCTTGACATCTTGCATCTTCCATCTCAAAACTCACTCTGTCACTGTCACTGTTTTTGTGAATCGTGTCAGCTGCCAACCTTTTTCTCCAACCCGAGAATATCACGTCCCGTGATCAGTCTTGGCTTTGGGCAGCTTTTGCAGTTTCTCTCGGACCAACTCGACCCCGCGAAGAAGAGCGAGACCTACTTTGACACCTCCAGCGAGCGACGGTCTTTCCGCCACGACACCTTTACTTCTTTACGCTCGTTGATCACGCTTTATTTGCTTGCTTTGCGCTCGTTGAAGAAACACCAACCGCAATCATGAAGGGTACGTCGCAGCTCGAAGCTCCCAGTGCGGTGTCGGCAACAGGGCGGTCACCAGCTAACGTGCTTCTCTGGCGCAGCCTTAATTCTCGTCGGCGGTTTTGGTACCCGCCTCAGACCTTTGGTATGCTGCCCTTTGCCTCTACAGCTGGTATGCGCTGCGCAAGCATGGAGCTAACCATTGGACGTTAGACCTTGACTCTCCCCAAGCCTCTGGTCGAGTTCGGCAACAAGCGCATGATCCTCCACCAGATTGAGGCTCTCGCCGCCGCTGGCGTAACCGACATTGTGCTCGCCGTAAACTACCGCCCTGAAATTATGGAGAAGTACTTGCTTGAGGTAGGCCCATCATTCGATTCCCCAGTCTTGGGCACCCTGGCACCAGGAAAACCAACCGGCTAACAATCTTCTTCACAACAGTACGAGAAACAGTTCGGAATCAACATCACAATCTCGATTGAGAGCGAACCCTTGGGTACCGCCGGTCCCTTGAAGTTGGCCGAGAAGGTTCTCTCAAAGGACAACACTCCCTTTTTCGTACTTAACTCGGACGTCACCTGCGATTACCCCTTCAAGGAGCTCGCTGCCTTCCACAAGGCGCACGGCGACGAGGGCACAATTGTTGTGACCAAGGTTGAGGAGCCGTCCAAGTATGGTGTCATCGTCCATAAGCCCAACCACGCATCCCGTATCGACCGCTTCGTAGAGAAGCCGGTTGAGTTCGTCGGCAACCGCATCAATGCCGGAATCTACATCCTGAACACCTCCGTGCTCGACCGCATCGAGCTCAAGCCGACATCCATTGAGCAGGAGACCTTCCCAGACATGGTCAAGGACGGCCAGCTGCACTCGTTCGACCTCGAGGGCTTCTGGATGGACGTTGGTCAGCCCAAGGACTTCCTGACGGGCACCTGCCTGTACCTCTCCCACCTCACAAAGAAGGGCTCCAAGGAGCTCACACCACCCACGACACCCTTCGTTCACGGCGGCAACGTGTTGATCGACCCCTCTGCCAAGATCGGCAAGAACTGCAGGATAGGACCGAACGTCACTATCGGCCCCGATGTTGTTGTTGGTGACGGCGTCCGTCTCCAGCGCTGCGTGCTCCTCTCTGGATCCAAGGTCAAGGATCATGCCTGGGTCAAGAGCACCATTGTTGGCTGGAACAGCACTGTGGGCAGGTGGGCTCGCCTGGAGAATGTAACAGTTCTCGGTGATGATGTCACCATCGGCGATGAGATCTATGTCAACGGCGGAAGCGTTCTTCCCCATAAGACAATCAAGGTCAATGTCGATGTGCCTGCTATCATCATGTAGAGCGGCTCAAAATGCATTATTCTCGAGCATTTTCCCTGCCGCCTTTCGGATCATGACACAAGCAACTTTCTCAAGCAACAAAATTTACATATCGACTTCATAATACCAAACGGCCTTGAAACACCTCTCTCTTGCGCTTCTTTTTGATTGGTTCTTTATCCCATCTTCGGGGTGGGTTGGCGAGAGAACTTGGCAGCTTTACACAAAACGAGATGCTTCGCACCTATTCAGTGACCTTCGACACCAAATAACCCCCGGGTGGTTGGTGTCGGGGAGGATATTGGGCACGACATCAATGGGAAATGACTAATTGTGTGTGGCATGGGGGCTTCATTTTACGGATGGAATCTACAGCAATCCTCGTCAGATGCATAGCGGCTGTCTTGTGATAAGACCAGCATGATCTGATCGTCCAAGTGGCTGCCGATTCTTCTGGCTTATGTTGTGTATTTACTTTTGCCTATGATGAGGCGACCCCCGGAGCTGGTTCTCATTATCTCATTAAAATGGTGATGTGGGTGCATGGAGGGGCGATGGTCACTGTCGTGTTAGACGGCTAAGGGTGTTGAAGGCATAGACCATGGGCGGACCACGAAAAGGAGGTTTAAAAATAAAACCCAACTCTTTGACATTGACACCTGCCGGTTATTATTCTTGTCTGTGAACTCACCCCAAACACTAGTAGCTTGTAGTGACCGTTTATTTAAGCCTGGCCCTTCCCAATATCACAGTTTCCTCTGGAGTTATGAAAGGGAAATGTTGAATTAGTTAATACACTACAATCGAGACTGATGCTTAAAACATACAGGAAAAAAGGATACGCCCCTACAACAATGCAATGCCAGTAATAATACAAACCGAGTACTCTTCAGAGGCACAATGACAACAAATAATCGCCCAGCCTTCTAAAGTCGTACAACCAATCCTCACACACAACCGGCCCGACCAACCACGGATAGAGATAGGAAAAGTGGTATCCTAGGTGCAAAGAAGAAAAGAGAAAACCGCCCCTCCCAACAAAACTGGAAAAGCAATAGTATGAGTTTCACTCGGAATGATCCGTCACCCAGCCGCGGCTCATCTCCACGGCCTGTTCCCATTTCTTGAATAGTTTATCGGCCTTTGCCTTGGGCATCTGTGGCTCGAAGATGTGCCTACCGGCGCGATTGACAGTGCGGAGATCATCGAGTTCCTGCCACACGCCGGTGGCAAGGCCAGCGGCGATGGCAGCGCCTAGAGCGGTAGTCTCGCGCATGACGGGGCGGTCGACAGGGATACCGCTGATGTCGGCTTGAGTCTGCATGCACAGATCCGAGTTGGACAGGCCGCCGTCGACTGCGAGTGACTCGAGCTTGTGGTTGGAGTCTTTCTCCATGGCCTCTAGAATAGCCTTGGTCTGGTAGCACGTAGCCTCCAGCGTGGCGCGGGCAATGTGGCCCTTGGAGGTGTGCTGGGTGATGCCGACTGAGGAGTGAGTTAGGTTTTACTCTGAGAGAAGAGGGAATAGGAGAGAACTAACAAAGTGTTCCTTTAGCATCGTCAATCCAGTACGGCGCAAAGAGGCCGCTAAAGGCCGTGACGAAGACCACGCCACCGTTATCCTCGACCGACTCCGCAAGCTCTGTAATTTTTGCCGACTCGTCGACAAAGCCGAGGTTGTTCATCAGAAACTTGACGCCTGCGCCGGCAACAGCAATGCTTCCCTCTAGCGCGTATGCAGGCTTGCGGCCTCCGCCAAAGTCGTAGGCCACTGTCGCTAGCAGACCGTACTTCGAGATCACGGGCTCATGGCCAACATTGTATAGCAGGAAACAGCCGGTGCCGTATGTATTTTTGGCCTGGCCCGGGTTGAAGCCGCACTGGCCGACCAGCGCACTAGACTGGTCGCCGAGGCAGCCAGCGATGCGGACGCCGGCCAGTGTACCCTTTGTGATCTTTCCGAAGCACTCCGGGTCGGACGAGGGTACGATCCGTGGCAAGTGAATCTTGGTGCGGTCGATGCCGAAGAAGCTCAGAAGCTTGTCGTCGTACTGCAGCGTGCGCAGATTCATGAACATGGTACGGCTCGCATTGGTACTGTCGGTGACATGGATAGGTTTCTCGACCTGCGCGCCCCCGTTGAGCTTGTAAATGAGCCATGAGTCGACAGTGCCGAAGGCCAACCGGCCCTCCTCGTAAGCTTGCGCAACGGCATCGACATTCTCGAGCAGCCAGCGCAACTTCACGCTGCTCGGATAGGTGGACAAAGGTAGGCCGCATAGTTCGGTCAGGGTGTCAGCGCCCTCGCGGGCCTTGAGGTCGCGTACAAGGGACTTGGTGCGTGTGTCGGGCCAGACGATGGCATTGTAAAGCGGCTCCCCCGTGATACTGTCCCATACCACTGTCGTCTCGCGCTGGTTTGTGATGCCGATGGACCGTATGTCGGCTTTTGAGAAGCCCATCTCGGCGAACTTGCGCATCGCCCCCTCGATGCACTCCTCCACCGAGGTGAGGAGCTCCAACGGTTCATGTTCGTGCCATCTTTCATCGTGTTAGACTAGTATCCACAGGACAATCGGAGGCGGCAAGGGGGGAGGGAGGGGAAGGGGTTGCATACCCTGATTTGGGGTAGAGATTTTCAAACTCTATTTGGTGGCTCGCGACAGGGTCGCCCTCCCCGTTGAAGATAAGGAACCTCGAGGATGTGGTTCCTTGGTCGATGCTGCCGACAAACCAGTGGTGCTTCAACTCCTCCTCGGTCTCGTGTATGCCCTGCGGCAGATGCTCCTCGTGCGTAACAACCACCCCGTTGTTCTTTGAAATGTCTTCTCCTCCTCCTCCGTTGCCCACATGCCCTGTGTCTCCTCCCCCCTCCGCGCCCACCTTCGCATCGGCCGTAGACACGGTAGTGGTGCCATTCAAATACGACCCGCCATTGCCCATGGTGAGTGGGAGGGTGCTCGTCCTGTGTTGGCTGCGACAGCTGGAGCCGAACGAGCGCCTTTGGTGTTGCTGGAATGCGACAAAGGCACGAGTAGGAGCGAAAGCAGCGACTGCAGTCCAAGATAGCAGACGGGAATGCGAAGGGTTGGCGCGGGGTAAAGGGGCCCCGAGAGGGGGTACGAGGGGGAGAGACGGGATGGGGGTTACGTCAGAGGAGGCCTGGCCCTAGCTACGCCGAACGCGCGCCTGTTTGGGCCGGCCCTGTGCGAACAGCCACCGGCGGATTTGCGACTGTGCTGATCGAGACGCTCCAAACATGCCTCCGGTTCGTCCACCAGCGAGGAGCGTTGCGCAAAGTACGCCGCTAGACGCCATGTTCCATGGCACCTGGTGTGTCCACATTTTGATCTAGGAGAAACGATCGTCGTCGCGGTCTTTGCTCTGAAGTTTTGCGATTGTACCTAGGTGTCTGTCTGTCGATTGGCACATGTTTCGGCTGAATTTTTTTGATCAGCGGACGCGCATGGCACTGCACATGGACATGGGGAGGCTCCAGCAGCTAGCCTTTGGATTGGTGGAAGCATTGCGGGGGCTGCAGGAAGGGGCAAGGGCGCTGTGGGGGCTCCAACGTCCACTTTCCAGGGGTGGCACAAACGACTCCTCGAGACTCAAACATCCATCCACAGAATCGAAACTGATCAGAGCGAATCTCCGTTCAAACGCTACGGACCCATAGCAGTGCTTATCGCGGCCATTGTCGGGTAATTTGCACCCGACCGGAACGTATCGCCGTTAGAAACGGCATGGGATGGCTCCCTAGAAGAACTCCGCGTCTGAGTTTGCAACCTTGACAACTACACGTTTGATGTCACAATCTGCCACGTTATCGTAAACCGCCAAAAGCTAACTATGTCTCACGATTGTAAGGCAGTGCCATCATCTGGTCTATAAAGTGTTAATCTAACAGAGTTGCCCCCGTCCACCTGATCCGGACCTTCCCTGTAGCTATTAGTGACCTGGCGCTAGCCAATGTCTTATGTTCCTGAACGTTCCTAGAACAGCAACCACACCTTCCCGCCTCAAGCCCGTGAATATCACAGAAGTCCAGGCGATACCAAAAAAGAAAAAGAATGGCAATCGCCGGGAATTGAGCCCGACGTGGGGGTCGAACCCACAACCTTGAGATGATCTCGGTGGATTCTGAGAATCTCCATAAGAGTCTCACGCTCTACCGATTGAGCTAGCCGGGCGTGTGCCTGGACGAGTTGTTGTGAAGTGATGGGGGTATCCCAC
>Ga0247780_1000223_pt1 | contig 56564 bp, 34 predicted proteins | sample UWRJL079202R5_FD_179927 | JGI IMG/M metagenome (GOLD analysis project Ga0247780, IMG submission 179927) | Plant litter microbial communities from Arlington Agricultural Research Station in Wisconsin, United States - UWRJ-L079-202R-5 | ecosystem: Environmental > Terrestrial > Plant litter >...
GCCCTCCCCCCCCCTTTTTTTTTTTTTTGGAAAACGAATACTAGTACCCACGTTACCCAACCGTACATGTATTTGGTCTAACAATGCCTGTCCTTTCAGATGACATGGTACATTGGTGTCGGTGAGGATCTCCAACGTGACCAGAAAATCCGGTTTCCCTTCTACCGAGGCGTCGAGAAGGACTATTCCCTCAGCGACCTCATCTTTTCAGACGAACTAATCGAATGCGCGGATCCGTACGTCTCCCTGCGCCCGCCGGATGTCTTTCTTGAAAGAACGAAAACTAAACATTCTGTCTTAACAGGGCCGCCCCACGCCATCAATCCTCCGGGAGGAAGATCAGCACTAACTGTACGCTCACCTGCGACTTGCAATCCATCACAAAGGAGGACATGAAGGAAGCGGTTGATAAAGACGGTATCACGTAGTACGTTAACTCCTCAATGTCCCACAGCCATAGCATCCGCGGTAGTGTTTCAATGCTGACATACCCCGAAGTTACCAGGTTCACTACGAACTAGTCATCACGATGGAGTCGGCCTTGATGAAATTCTCGCTCGAGTTCAAAGGCAAGGAGATGGGCTCGGTGCAGGCCGTTTACGGTAACTAGGTAGCCTGTAGGAGGCATGGCCAGGGCACCCACAAGACAGGTGTCCAGTAGCACTACCAACAACAGGCAGGGGATCTGGGGATAGTCTCAAGCAGTTGTGTAGAGAATGAATTGATTACAGAGACTTTGATCCATCTCGCCCTCTCACAAGAACAAAATCAACATAATTACATCCCAACCACGACTATCTCCCCACTTACACCACCACCCCCAGCCCCTACGGCTCTCTAGGCTTCGCATCCCCCGGCCCCTTCTTCAACAACTCCTTAATACTAACCCTACTCAGCGACAACGGCCTATGCACGGCCCTCGAATACCGCGCCGCGCCCAGAATGATCAAATGCCCCGGATTCTCCTTCGGCACATGCAGCGCCCTACTATACGCATTCATCTGCGGTGTGCTATGCGCCTCCCATCTATCCGGCTGCCCGCCATAGCTATTGGTGAACACATCCCAATGATCATTATCGCTCACAATAATCGTGCCATTCACGCCCCCCTCGGGACTCCACACCACGTACGGGCTCGAGCCGGGCTGCACCCCCTTGATCATGATAGGATACCCGCGATCATTATCAAACTCAAAGGGCGACTTCGCCAGACGGTAATACACCGGGAATTGTTGCCCCGACCACTGCTCGCCGCCGGGGTGGTTCTCCTCCTGGGTGCCGGGGTATTCGTACACAAGGATCCAGAGCTTCATGGGCGGGATGTACGTGATGACGGTCATGCCCGGGCGGTCGAGGTAGGTCTTGTAGGCAACGTCGTTGACGACGGGGCCCCAGGACAGGAGGTCGGTGGACTTTTGGTGGGCGAGCTTCTGGCCGTGCTTGGGGTCGCGCTGGTCGGAGTAGAAGACGCCGATGGTGCCGTTGTGGGCGCTGAGGGTGTTAGATTTCTTTTCTTTTGGATTTTGTTTTTGAGGGAAAAGGGGTTGACTCACAGAATATACGGCTCCCAGATGCAGGGGTTGCCGTTGCGGGTGCTGGGGCCACTGCCGCGGGCGACGTTGCTGATGAACTTCCAGGTGGCGCCCTTGTCCTTGCTGCCGTACAGGTCGATGTTGGTGGCGTTGGGGCCCCAGCTGTTGCCGCTGGCCAACACAGTGCCAGCGGGCCACTCGCCGACGGCCCAGGGGAGTTCGGCGATGGCTGGCTGGGCGTTCATGCCCAGGCCGTTGACCTGGTCGGTGAGGTTGGAAAGCCACTTCCACGACGCACCGCCATCGGCCGAGCTGAAGATGGGGAAGACGCCCGGCGTGCTGTTGAGCCCGGCCGTGGCGAGGATCGTGCCGTCCGACAGCTCGGCGATGCGCGGGTAGGAGATCGTGCTGGTCACCGGGGGCATCCAGATGACATTCTCTTCGAATGTTCCGTTGGCCTGCGGTGTGGGCTTGGCCTCCTGCGCGGAAGCGAGGCCGAGAAGGCCGAACGTCAGGATCTGGAGAAGCATGATGACAGCTACAGTTCCCTAGTCAAAACATCAATAACTGCAGCGTGAGGAGGTGGAAACGACTTATATATTACTAACTTTCTCTCCACCTCTTAATGACGCAGGTACGCACGCGGTCCCGAATTTCCGGGACCCATTGCGGGAAAATCGATTTCGCTTCCTATACCCGGCGAGGGGGACGTCCGGCCCGTGGTGCCCCCGACTTAATAACACATTCTCCCGTACAGTAGCGCGCCAATCGCCGGGCCCGCACCACTCGGACCAAGACAGGCCAAATTCAACGTCAGATTTCTTGGTGCAATGCATTACGACTAGCTCGTGAAACATTAACAATGCTCGGATCAGCCTGAGAGACAGAGCCCACAACTGATCCTCCCGCCCGATCCAAGACCGGTTAGCAAATAGCGCCGTATACAGCCCGCACGCCAAGTCGATCGCAACGTGCAGCACTTTATACTTCGTAGATGCGATCCAAGTACGAACCATCACCACTTTCTTCCTCGCGGCAATGAATGAGCATCGCGGTCATCTTCCCGTCTCCCAGCCGCTGCGCTGTGTTCCCGTCGCCCAACACTGGTCACAACTTGGAATAAGGATGGGGGCGGGAGTCTGATTGGCTGGACTGGGCGAAAATTGCTGCGTGCACCATAGCATCCCGGGCCAGGGGCAAAAGGGGCTGCCCGCGACGAGGAATCAATCGAGCATCACCATCTCACCAAGGGCGTGTGGCTCAGTTGGTAGAGCGTTCGCTTAGCATATTCCAGTATGCGAAAGGTCCTGGGTTCAATTCCCAGCTCGTCCAGAAGTCAATGTGATGGCGAGTCATCGTCCATTGGATTATTGACTCTTCTCTTTTGGGTGTGGGGCTCGCTGTCCGAGCCAACCTCACGGAGCAGGACTATACAGCCGCTCCCCACCCTTTTTGAACCCCCTGATGACATCCTGCCCTGCGTTCCCAACCAGCCATTCCGCAAACACCCTTGCCGTAGCTTTGTTCTCCGCCTTCTCTCCAATCAACAACCTTCCCGGATTCAGCAACAAATCCGCTTCGTCATCCGTCCCCGCCTTGTAAACAACCGTCCTGCTCCTTAACTCCTCCGGCAGAGACAAATACGTCCCCCTATCCGTAAGGGTATACTCCTGCAGCAAAATCGCCGCCGTGAGCGCCTGAATGGGGAAGGCAATGTACTGGTGATACCAGGCCGAGTAGGCCGTTGCCCACGGGACTTGGCCCGTTCCGAGCCAGAGGAGCGACTCCTTGATGTTTGTGGCGGACTTGTCGAAGCGGCTGAGGAATCGCACAGGAGGGTTGGAGTTTCCCTTTTCGGCGGCTTCGTGGAGGGCGGAGATTAACGCGAGGACGCTGGAAGAGTTGGATATCTGGGCAGGGTTGGAAGGGGGCCCGACGAGGAGGAAGTGGTCTCGGAAGATGTAGTAGCTTGGGGGGGAGGCGATGCCTTGGTCGATGGCGACTTGCTCGGCGGCAGGGTTGTAGGTTATGGCCACATCAGTGACGCCGGTTTGCAGGTACTTGATGCTGTAGGTGGTGTCGCTGGTGTACCATGCTACGAGGAATGGGGTGGAGCCGTTGGCGACGCGGTCTTGGATGAAGGCGTCAGCGAGAGCTTTGACGAGGCCGCTTTGGCCAGCTCCGCCGTTGCCGATGCGCAGAAGGGTTTGGGGGTTGATGGCGTTGCCGAAACCGCCATCGTAGAGGGCGGCGGGGTCGACGGCGACGGCGACGGCAGAGGTTGCGAAAGCTGCTGCGAGAGCTGCGAATGAGAAGAGCTGAACCATGGTATGTCTGGGGTCAAAGAATGCGATTCCAGAGAGGGATTCCAGGGTCATTCCGGGAAAAGGGATGAAGTATTCGGTGCTTTTTTTCGTACACAGGACGTTTCCGGCGCATTTTATGGCGCAAACTTCGTTTCTGTCTCAGTGTTTGGAAGGCGCCGTCACGTTTGGTAGTGTCGGGCTAGCGGTTAGCACCGCTGGTGTGCTCCGCCGGATGCAGAGGGATGATTGCGTGGGTGAGACATTGTCTCGTTGACACCAGATGACTGGCCCACAACCCACCCACCGACAAACTCGTTGAACAAATTTTCGGCGAACAGACCCTAAGACAAGAAGTCCTCGTGCGTTCGACGTTTCAGTCCCCCCAGCCATAGTCGAAGGAACGATGCATGGCTACCCACCTATCAGAAGCGGGTGATCCGAATAAGTTTGCTTGGAATTGGACTGATGATTGCCCACATCCAGCTCATGTGCACGTGTGAGAGGTAGGGCGCGGGAGTAACAATGCGGGTGACACTAACCGAGGTGGAATAGGTGCCCTTTGGATAAAATATAAGATGTTTGTCTTTGAGGGACAATGGCATTGCAGCCGATCCAGCTGTCCGTTGACGATACCGACATGCCACAGCCAGAGAAAGCCCGTACTCGAGTCAACACGCCTCTCTCGGTATCTCTGGTGCCCGCTCAGCACTGGCTCGACGGGACCGTACATCTCCTGTGCTCAGATCCATTGCACTGCAGTCCGCCCGTGACGGCGGAGGGCTGTCTGTGACCCATCCATCATCTCGTGGTCGCGCCTGTGCAGGTCGGTCCGAAATTGTCGGGGGAATCACGTAGTTGAAGGGGTAGCTCTCGGTGGTGTTGGGACGTTCTAGGAACAGTCGAGGAAAGAGATGGGCGACCAGTGGTTTCATAACCATGAGGGAAGCACAGACGATTGCGACATTCAGTTCGACAACGGACCACAATGACACGCCAGATAGGTCGCGGGTAATGTCGGTTGATTTGGCGCCGTAGACGAGGTAGTAGAGTCGAATGAGCGAGATCAGACAGACGCTGTTTACGCCGGGCCATTAGCATGTTTCTGGAAGAAGAAATGGCGGTGGTCGCTCACAAGAATCCAAGCAGGAAAACGACGTGGAGTCCGATTTTTTGCCTCCTCGGCAGGCTTGACGTCTTCAGGACCAAAAACGGGCTGAGAAAGACGGCGAAGTCGGTGAAGATGTTGCCGGCGGCATTGGCATACCACAGCGGCTCTCGAGGCAGGCAGTTTGCCGGCAAGGTGATGTCCCAGAATGCCTGGACAGGCACGCAGCCAAAGATGCCCGAGAGAATGAGCCATAGTCCGTAGACGGCGACGAAGGCGATCATGCCAAGGTAGACTTTGTACATCCGCGTCGTCCGGAAGACGCGCGCGTACAAGCAGAGGATGGAGATCTTGACGAGTGTTTGGCCCGTCACATACGAGAGAATGCTGAAAAACAGAGCCTGCAGAAAGCGCATGAGACGCGTGGGCTCAACATCTTCGATGCCGGTGCCGAGACCATAGCGAACCTCTGAACATCTGTGGTAAGCGTCCAATTTCCCTCCAAAAAAATTAAAAGACACGGTAAGGTCAAGCAAGCACTTACGCTGGATGACACCAGTCACGTGGCAAGTAGAGAATGTCTTTTTGTTCCAATTGAGCGACGTCCGATCAGATGCAAGCGTTGCAATTTGGAAAGAACATACCAGTGCGGCCACCAGGAATGCATCTTCGGCCCCGATGACCCCCACAATTCGGATGCGGGAAACCAGCCGGAGGAGGAGGGTCGCGGTAGCGAAGCCAAGCGAGACGGCCGAACCCACCACGACCGCGATTGGCGTCGGCGGCGGAAAGTACATGTACATGCCGGCGCCAGTGATTGGGCTCTACCGAGAGACCGCAACGCGTCACATGTTTCGAGGACGCGCACGTCCTGCGGCATTCCGATTTCGATTGAAGCTGTCGCGGAGGGAATTCCGTCGTCGTTGCATATTTTGCGAAGGAGCGCGTCGTCGTTGGAATTTGCAAATCCTTCATCCTCTGCATTACTCGCTCACTGCCGACGCTAAACCCGAGCTGGCGAGAATAGCGGTGATCCCGGCATACCGGTCGCTGATAGGCGTCGGGTGCATCGGTATCCGACCGGTGGGCATGCACCAGCGGCTGAAAGGGGCTGAAGCGGCTGATCCCATCGCTTGGGTTCCGGGTCGGAACTCGGAGAGAGCGCCCCAGAGCCAGCCACTGCACTTGTACCAGCGGGAGTTCACCGCCCTTGCAACCTGCCGTGTTCCTGCCTCCTGCGAATTACGGTACCATCAACCTTCTTTGTCTGCCAGAAGTCCGATGTTCTTGTTGTGAGAGCATGATGCCACAGTAGCATCCACGGATCCTACATTTTCGTATCCCATAATCGATACCTAGTCCGTACCAGCCAGCAGGAGAGTCCGAGCCGGAATTAATAATCACCGATTGCCATGCCACGTTACAAACCAATCTTCCATCTGATGTCAGATCAAGAACGCCTTCAACGCCACGCTTCAATTACCCCGCATCACCACGAAACTTGAACTCAACTACCCTCCCTACATCAGCAATCCCGTCAAGACATTTAGGTACGGTACTGCCCGTGTACAGTGGCTGAAATACCGAACATGGATCCCGTCCAAACGCTCGCGCGAATCGAGGCTCTCATCAGCGTCTACTCGGCCGTCGAGCTGGTCCGAACCGCAACCTACTTCCGGAAGCCCGAACCGTCCACGGGTGTCTCGGTCCTCGCCACAATCCCATTCGCTGCCCTGTTTATCGGAGGAAACAGCACCTACGTTTACGGCATCTTCAAAAGAGTAACAAGCGGCACTGCCGGCCTCGGACAAGTGGCTACCGTCGCCGTCTTGCAGGCTGCGTCTCACCTTCTCTGGGCATGGGCATGCCGGACCGTCGCGAAAGGACAGTTCACAGTCGCGCTCTCGAAAGATAAGCCGAAGGAACTCGTCACTACGGGGCCGTATGCGTACGTGCGGAATCCATTTTACACGGCCTATCTGCTCACATATGCTGCGACGGCATTGCTTTCGGGAAGACCGGTCGACTTCGCTCTGTGGGTCTGTTTTTATGTCTGCTATTATCTTGTGACGATCGGCGAGCAGCGCAAGTTTGAGAAGTCGGAGTTGGCGGAGGCGTATGCGCGGTTCAAGGCCACGAGAGCCAGGTTTTTCTACGGGGACTTTTAGGCCATCGAGAACGGTTGAGACATATGGTAGCGAGCACTTAGAGACTGCCACACGAAGGAAGACATGCATGATTTGCATCTAGAGTCATAGAATCATGGGGCTGCATCTGTAGCTATCTCTCGTGTCGTTATTGGGATCCGTCAACTCGGCGCATGGATGAGGACCACAGGACGTATTTGTGAAATTTAGAGAGAACTGGCTACACTGCTTGACTGGCCTGTAGGCCTGAACTGATGATACTTTTACCTTGAAATGAGTGGGAATGATTTTAATCGAGTCCTGGAGTAGGGGCAAGCCCGCTCTAGAATATGAGTCTCTATCGTTCTATGGGGGCTTGATGTCATCACTTTCTACAAGATCTGACAGACTTAGTCGGTAGAAACCCCCTTGCCGGGACAACTACCTACTGAACATCGACCTTCTCAACCTTGCCACTCTTGATATCAAACACAAACGCCTGAGTCGCCCGCCTCAGCTCCTCCCTGACCAATGGGTTTGCACGGATCCACCTCAGATCACTCTTCGCACTTTCATGGACACTATTGGATCACTCTCAGTTCGTACTCGCCCACACGAACCAAACTTAGGATTAGGTAACTCACTCAGTAAGAGCACCAAACGCCATCCCATCAACCTCAGCCCAGTGCGCCTCGCCGACTCTAGCTTTGATCCCACTGCGCACCTCCTCGTCGGTATATCGGAGCAGCCCACAGTCGGTATGATGCACGATGGCAATCTCATTGAATCCCCCTGGGATGAGGTAGTCGAGCGAGAGGATCTCACGGAGCGCATCGCGGACACTGCCTCCTCCGTTTCGTTGCACGAGGACGGGGTCTGGTTGGGTATTAGTTGTCCGCCGTGAATGATGGAAGCAGCTGAGGATGGTGCTCACCTCCAGGCTGAAGATTGAAGAACTTCTCTGGGTTGCAGCGGCCGTCAAGACATGTGACTGAACAGGCAGAATATGTTAGCCCAGAGCTTCTCGTTCAGGAGCAAGGTGGTACGTGCCGATCAAGGTCTTCACCGTACGCATGTTGCCCCCTGCCAGCATCTCATCGAAAGTCGGGATGGGGGTGTGTGTTGCGGACGTGGACTTGTTCCGCTCTAAGAGGTCCGCGATTGTTGGGACAGACATTGTCAGGTACTGTAGAAGAACTAGAAGTATCGGTTTGTGTTGGAGTCTCGATTGAGGATTTGCGGTCATGTGGGGATGAAGTTGGAAATTAATAATTTCTGTCAGCCGGTAGAATCAACAACTTATATATCAGTTCCGTCCCATCTACCAGCTCACCTTTCAAGTTGATTTAAATACGTCGGTTGGCATAAAGCTGTAATGGTAGGCTGCCTTGTTCCTGTTAAAGCTTGGCGATCAGTGGACATACCGGAAGTAAACCCCATGGTAAGTCCGAACCGCATTGAGGGGATATGTGGTTGGTTGCGCGTTGAGTCATAAAAAGTTGTCTGGAAATACGTGCCATCCTTCGTCGATACAGCTATATCGCGGCTGGCATCGTGTCGGTGATGGAGAGCGACAAAGCCAAGCGGCTGTTTTGGGGTCTTGGCATCATCGCATTCGCATTCGCTCGGAACTCCCGGCCTCCCTTCCTTCTGCACCACCCCTTGTTGAAAACCAACTGCATGTTTTCCTTGTCTTGTGAGACGCATCGAGCGCGCTCATTGGCATACTGGTTTCCCATCCGCCGTTGATCCTGATCATTAGTCGCATCGGTGCTGTCTGGCACATCCGCATTGCGCAGGAGGCAGGAAGCCTGGAAATTCGCTTTCTTCGCTTTCGCCTAATCCTCCACCAAAGGAAGAGCCTTACTGTATTAGACCTGGCTTCCCTCGGAATGCTACTTGTCCAAGTTGGCAGACCGCGTCTTCCCCGCGGTCAGCAGGGACACCCAGCTCAACCAACAGCCCAGCACGATGACCTCCGCCTCATTATCACAGTAGACGCTTCTGGCAGGCAGACAATTCCAAGGCGTCATGTCGCCGTTGGCGCCGTCCTACTCTCTGGCCACGTCCCAGAGTCCCACCCGAGATAAGACTCCAACATGCTCTTCGTCATACTGGTGGGTCATGATAAGATGGATCGGCATCGAACCGCACCTTCGTACTCAGGAGAAACGGGTCTTCGGACACGACATTGATGCGCCGGCGGGCCTCCTCTCGGAGAGGCTAGGGACGCAGGAAGGGCGCGAGAGATAGTATTGGTGGCGAGCGTGCATCGGAACCAATGGAATCCTCCTAGACTCGGCCGGCAAAGGAAGTGACTTGTCCCAAAAACATGGACGAAAAGGCAACCTGCAAATTTCGTCCGGAGTGCTCGCGAAGAGACCTTGAATCCCAGTCTCCTCGATCGAAGCGAGTGCGCGGCCACCCTCTGCGCGAGCAGAACGACGTAGGAGCGCGACAGGAGGCCGGGAGAAAGGTATGCGCCAGGACAGAAAAAATATGTCTTCAATGTAGACTGTGATGTCGAAAGAATGACGTCGAGCTTGGATCGAATCGTGGTCTAAAAGCGTGGTTGCCGTGAGAGGCGCAACTCAATTTTGCGTAAAAACGCGCCGTGCGCTGGGCTGGCAGAAGACAACTTTCGACTCGGGCGTGGCACTAGCAAGATGTTGAGCTGGAAACACAAGGGTCCCAGTCGAGGGCGAAATGGAAATGTCAGTCATCTGAAGCCGTTTCCCGGCTCCCGTCGTCGTAGCCGAACGCGTCGCGTTTCGGTTGCCCACCATGCTTTCCTGTCCCTGTTCAATTGATGAAGGCGGGCAAAATCTAGATCCGAACTCGGCTACCATCCCACTGCATGCTTGGGAAAGTACAGCCCGTCCACAAAGATTTCACTGTTCCTGCGGTGGCATCCGAGTCATATAGGCGGGCGGATGGAGAAGTTTGCGGTGCACCATCTCAATTGGCACGACGACGCCTTTCTTCATCATCATTCACCCCGCCACTGTCATATCCAACGGCCCAGAACCCATTCGTTTGACATCGTACAAAGTATTTTCTCATTAGAAGCATTACTGGCACCTGAGGCAGCGCCCACCTCGGCAAAGAATCAGAGTGTCTCGGCCAGAAACCAACGCCGACGCCGACATCCCTCTTGACCGTTCCATCCACCATGCGACCGTTCAACAACCGAACAGGCCGCTCCTCCCCGCCCCCAACATGAACCATCATCCAACACCCTCCCGCCCCAATCCAAACCAAACTCCCCACTCGGACTACCTCATCACGGGGCAACACTCGAAATCTGAAAAGGAATGACAGAAGATGAAGAGGCCTCACTGCTCGAGGCGGACGCACTGATCGGGGCCGATACATAAACAGTGGACACCTCAACCGTCACAGTGTCCACGGTGACGTAAGTTGTCGTGAGGGAAGCGTAGATGCAGTTGCACGCCGATGCGTATTCCTCCAAGTTTGAGCATTCCGACGCGAGCGGCCACCAGGGGAGTCCTGAGGACGACGGCAGGGACGCGGATGCCGAGACGGAGGACGGGACGACCGATGAGGCGACTGAGGACGGGATAGCTGAAGACGGTGCGGCGGAGGAGACAGGGCCTGAGGATGAGATCGAGGAGGCCGGCGAGGCGGAGGATGCTGCGCTGGATGGAGGGGGGGCAGACGAGGATGCGACGGAGGACGGGATATCTGACGAGGATGCGATGGAGGAGACTGGACCTGAGGATGAGATCGAGGAGGCAGGTGCGGCGGATGAGGCGGATGAGTGATGATTGCAGGCAGCACGCTTCTTCTTCTTGTTTGTGCTTCTTCTGGGGAGATTTGGTAGGTTTATGATGGAGCTCACAGCCGGCGGCGCACTGGAACTTGGCACTGCGGAGGAGGGTGTCGCGGAGATGGTGACAGTCTCTGTGGCGGTGACATAAGCGGTTCTATGGTTCTCATGTTAGGCCCTTGAAGTACGACATAGAACTATCTCACAGCACAGGGCACTTACACATCCTCATAAACAGGCGCTCCAAAATACGAGATACACTGGTCCCTTTGCTGAAGACCGGCGTTGCCGCTGAGACCATCGGCGGGGTAGCCAAGGACTTGGTGTATACAAGGGGCAGTGAGCCCGCACTCAGGCCTGGATTGATTGATGCCCATCTTGACTGATATGGCGTTCTGAACGAGTGTAAGCGGGCAGAAGCCACGGAATGAATGACAGAGACTCGGAGAAAAACGAGAAAGAAAGCCGATTGAACGCCTCGGGCGTTGGGCGTCTCTTGACTCTCAGGAAACTATTTATTTCTGACGGGGGATTCCCTGTGGTGCATTCAGGGGCGTCGGCAAAGTCCAGACTAGGGGGGACCAGAATCTCCTAATATTGATGTAGTGAGCCCCGAACGAGCATGTGGCGTACCACTAGTTCGCAATTGAGGCGACGAGAACGCTCGAGCCGGCCTAGCCACACCTGTCAATCAGCCCCAAAACGTGTTAGTCCGCATCAAGCTTCACTTGGCATTCCTTCCAACCCGCTTTCTTAAATGAGATCTCGGGATCTAATAATACTCTCCAGCGCCCGAGCGACGCGACGGAACAAATATCGACTTGAAGTGGAAAAACGCGTCTGAAAGTATCGCTGTGTCTAATAATGACGTCACCATGATACCGTCTAAACAGCGCTCAGCTTACCTCGTACAACTTGGAAATGAAGTTGTGGTCGTTAATAAACAGCTTAATCAACTTGACTGCTTTAAACTGTTCGCCTGGAGCACATCGTCAGTGAGGGTCCCACGATGACAACGATGTTGTAGATACGACCAACGCTCACTTCTCAACATTCAGTTGGGTAAACGACACGTCTTTTGTAAGTACCATCCCAGAACAGTAGGTTCTGCGTTTATTATTATACACATTATGGCATATCCTCATGGTACAACGAGCCATTAAGTAGATATCTTTCGCGATGGCTTTCTTTCGAAGTGGGGGAAGGCTTTGGAATTGGGTGATGTGTAGAGCAGGAACAGTTGAAGCCACTGGTGGGGGGATGTCTTTCTTACTACCTCTTTAGTCACCCCCCACAACATTTTCTGACCAAGTCCGGATAAGTCGCAGAGCCTGAGCCGAGGGTGAGGCGCGGCGAACACCCTGAGCCGAGGTAAGTTGAGAGAAGCGATCTTTAGGCCCGGCTATAGTTACCATAATCTAAAATAAGGTACATGTAAGTTGCGGACCTAATTTGAGGACACCAGTCTACGCTAAGTACTACCGTTTTCTTTTGCCTAGTAACCACCGTTAACAGTCTTACTAAAACTACCGTAGGTTCTCAGAAGGTAACTATCACGTGCGTGCCGCACGTGACGGCCTCCATAAGGAGCAGTTTCTCTCGCACCGAGAGATCCTGCTCCTCAGACATAGCAATACCTTCACTATTGCACATGTCCCTGTGAGCCCACGAGAGCCCTGCGCGGCTCTCGCTAGTCCGAGCGCTCATGCCTCTCCAGACCATTGGAGCCTTCAGAGACCCCGAAGCCCTCCGGGCATCGGCGGCTCTTTGACCCACCGCATGACCTCGGACTGGCTCCGCTAGTGGAATTTCGGCAGTTGCGAGGTTCGGGCTCGCGCCGCCTTCCAACATAGCCGTTAGGCTCTCGGCCTGGTCCTCGCGGTACGGAACGTGGACCGGCGACAGGCCCTCATCGCTGGCCAGATTCGCAAAAGTACCCGCTTGGAGGAGTAGCTTGACTACCTCTTGCGAGTTGGCGCAAGCTGCATGCCAGAGCGGTGTGCGCCCGCAATTGCGACAGACGCGCCGGCAGGCCACCAATGCCGGGCAACGACCGCAATATGGCCAAGAGGCTGTCGGTAGCGTCGGCTATGGGCTGGCGACGCTGTAAAGGGTTAGGTTGCTCACCCTCGCCCCCGACTGGTCGCCGCCTCCCCCGCCGGACTGGCCGAGATGGTGCAGCTCGTCCACTCGACGCTGATGTTACGCACTAGGGCGCGGAATAGCGGGATGCTCAGCCCGACGATGGTGTGGGGCTTACCAGCGACGCCAGCGATGCCCTTGATGAAGGCTACCTCATTGCTGTACTGGGCCTCGGTGAGGAACGGCGCGCGAGGATCCGGTCCGGTCAGTCACCGCCGCGCCCTTCGCCACGGCCAGTAGGAGCGGGCGCCACGGCAGCCCGACCTGTTGGCATACCGAAATCGTGGTCACCGCCTGCAGGGACGACGTGTTGTCAAGGGAAGGTTGAGAGCGGAAAGGAACGAGAGGAGTGGCGTCGAGCACTGTGGGAGGGTCGTAAAGGGGTGTTAAAGGCTGTGTTAAGGAGCTTGAGACGGGAGGCTGTATGTAGGCGGCCTCGGTTGAAGTGTGGGTGCGCGAAGGCAGCAAGTTTCTCCTAGACGGCGGCCATCCGCCAAGTCGGCCGATCACCTTCCCCGGGGCAAGAGGCATCGTCGTTGTCGTTACCGCTACCAGTAGCAGACCGCCCCACGGTAACAGATGTAGAGTTCCACGGACAGGCTGGCACCGCGGACGAGGATCGTTGTGGTGGAGTTTCCGGCGGTGATGATGATGACGTCAACGCCTTGTCTCTCGACGGCGCACCGCCTTGGGTAGCGCGTGCCATTGTACTCGATGTCGAGACCCGGTTCTTGTCCCTTGTGCTCTTCGTCCGTTTCACCCCAAGCTTGCCCTGCTCGCCCATGGGGCACACGGAGGTGAAGAACGTGGCGGAACCACCGGCGTCTAAACAGGAGCTCGGCGAGTTCACGCCGTCGAGGGTGGCTATCGAGGGCAGCGCGGGGCCTGGCGGATTGAAGGACGGCTCGGAGGCCCAACGAGTGGACGCTTCATGTGCCTGGCTTGCTTTGGCAAGTTCAGCCCGGGCGCGGTAAGGGATTGTCGGTATAGAGGGGGTAGAATTCCATATAGCGCACGAGTAGTTGGCTGTTGAATTGGGTGGTCAGTCATTGTAGTAGAGGAAGGGGTTTGTACTCTAACTATCATCTGGCTCCGCCCACACATAACGCCCTTGTTGTGTGGCGCGTCGGTCGCTTGGTTCGGCGTAGGGCTCACGGGCGGGTTCGGGAAGATTCGGTAGACGTGGGTCTCGGACAAGAGGGAGATTGGATTCCGGACACGCAGATTGCCACCCAACCCGCGCCTCAGCCGATTCGTGGCCTGGTTCTCGTCACTCTTGCCGGCCAAATTTTGGTCCACCGCTGCCGGCAACACGAGTACGACGTCATCGACAAGCTAAGTGTGGAGCTGAGGAACGAGAGGTGGCAGCGGGCGGCCGCTGGCGGAGGAGTGATGCGTTCATCTTTGGTAGCACTAGTGCTAATGTTTCGTAAAAAGGTCACAGCAGTAATAAGGCTGGCTAAAAGCGATCATCTAGCCAGACTGGCGCCCGTTTGCTGCTTTATAAACGATCTTACTCAAAGTCTCTAATAGAGATTAACAGGAGTATATTACTAAATCAAATACATCGGTGAATCATTCTTCGTAATTACAGTAAACCTATTTACAAAGCGACCTCCCAATCGGCTCTTGTTACTGCGCTAAAGGGCTGCATTAAGGGACATAAATCCTTGCATAAGGCGGGCTTTCTCCACAGAGACATCTTGATTAACAATCTTATAATTAACGAGGATATCGATAACCCCTCCTAGCCGTTGTTCTTAATTTATCTTGACCTTACCATTAAAGAACTATGGGAAGGTGCCATGGGAGTAAAGGGAAAGACTAGCATAAGGGCTTTTAGCAACCGGGGCGCTTCTAGGCGAATAACACTCTTTTATACACGATCTAAGTTATTCTTTTAGGTGCTATTTTAGCTATGTATTCACTTCATTGGACTAGATGAAACTAGAGTCGTTCCATAATTTAACAAGTGGAACTACGTGGATATGGAAGGGTTGGTGAAACTGAAGCTCGGTACTGTTGTGGATGCGTCAATTTTCATAAAGATAATTACTGTTAACTTCACGCCATTCTACTTGTCACTCATCCCGCTGTTGAATAAGCTGTGGAAAATCGTCTTTCCTAAGGACAAACTGTGGGAACGCGAAGACGAGAAGCTCTACTCTCGAATGAAAGAAGTTCGACAAGTAGGGGAGAAGTTGAAGTGATGGATGGTCGTAGCGGATAAGGTCTGTCTTTCAGCTAGTCGATACCAGGTAGCGAGAGGGGCAATCGGCTCGGGGCATTCAAGGTGCGAGGCTTCGGTTGGGATGTTGGTCAAGTAGTTTCCACGCCACGCAGGTGATGCGTGAATCCCAAGCTCGTTTGTTGAAAATAGATTGCCTGTAGTGCTGTATATACTTCTATGTCCCCTTTGTTAAGCCGACAACCTCTGCAAATTGGCCCCCACAGCCCCGTATAAGCTGCCACGAGCGGCTTGGGCCGGGCTGCTCGTCGGGGTTGAGCAGACCGATGCCTAGCTGTGAGGCGTGATAGCGGCCTCCACCCCCTCAAGAGAATAAAGCAGAGGACCTCACTCCAAGCAGGGCTTTCGCCTTGACAGCTGCGAGTGGCGTCGATGGCAGTTCCTGCAAGTTACACAGGCGCGGCAAGTTACACAGGGGCGGAGCAGCAGGTGAAGCGCTTATTGTGGTACACGTGTATGGAGACCAGGGGCCTCTGAGTCGGCCGTTCTGTATGGTCGTCGGACGCCGTGCCAAGGCGCTAGCATGGGCTCTTTGCCGCCTTGACCGATTGTGCGCGACGCCTCCTCAGCTGCCTCTTCTAACAGATGGTTACGGACTCGACGTTTCCTGGGGATTGGCACTAGCTTCATCTAGGCAGCGGTAACAGCACAAGTATTGATCATGTTGCCCCTCCCGCGCCTGCAAAATGCTAAAATATCGTTGTCCACAGGACAACGGCTAAGCCTTCCTTCCTGCCATTTTGCACTTCGCATAAATCTGTCCGCGGAAATACTGCTTGCATGCCGTCGCGCATCTCACGCTACATTAGAAGCGCCTCATCTGAGACAGCTCCGACGGCACCGCATTGGTTAGATAGCCGGACACAGATCTGCCTTGCAAGTAAATCGGCCAATCGTGGAGTTGCTACGGGGATTACTCCTAATGTTTGCCTGAATTACACAATCGACCGCATTGCCCGTCAGCAAGAATCTACAATATCCCGATAGGTGGGTGCTGCTTCATCTACGAATGTGTGAATCCGGCAACGGCGTTCTTTTGTACCATGAGATCAATAGTCTACAGTTCAAAATGTCGCCAAAAAGTATTCTCGGGTGAGATATAAAATGTGTTGACGTGCTCCGGAAGGAGCCAGGAGGTTCTTCCGGAATTCGGCGTCGGCTTTTTGTGTATCGTGTTACGCTTTCCTTGGTACTTGAGTTCTTAGAAGTTGATCTCAATGAGCAATGGAAACTCCCAAAAAACCCCAACCATCCTGCGAAAGCCAAAAATCAATCAAGGTTGCTATCATCGGCGGCGGTCCCGGTGGTCTTGGTGTTGCTCTTGAGTTGGCAAGGTTGCCCTTTGTCGACTGGAAGCTGTACGAGAAGAAGCCGAAGATTAGCGAGACGGGGGGCGGTATCGCTCTGCAGCCACACACGTGGCGCCTGCTCGAGCACAATGGCACAGCCCAAAACATTGGTGCCCAAGATATGTTCCGCGCTGTCGATTGGCAGAGAGAGCAGAGACGGTAAGTGTCATTTTGTCCTATGCTTCAAGTCCCTTGCTCTGCGCTTAGAACATTTCGCTAACGCTGGTCTGATGTGGCGCTCTTGCTCGCAGCAACGGCAGGACAGGGGAACTCATCGATCAACAATACAACCTCAAAGACATACCTACTAATCACCAGACATGCCGCCTGCTCCGGCCGAAGCTCCAGGCGGCCCTGCTCAAGAACGTCGACCAGACTCGCATCCATGTGAACCAGAAACTTGTCAAAATAAGTTCTGTTCCTAACAACAGGATCCGTATTTTGTTTGAGGATGGCTACACGGACGTGGTCGATCTGCTCCTGGGCGCCGATGGGATTCGATCGGTAAGTTTGGGGGCTCCCCGTTGGCTGGGATGACCAAACGGAAGCGCTGACTCCGCGTCTCTACATCACAGGTCGTCCGCAAATGGAGCTTTCCCGGATTCGAGCCCTTTTACAGGGGCCAGCTCGTCTACCGCACCGTCGTGCGCAAGTCCGAGGTTTACCAGATTCCTGGCATGGCTCAGGCATGGTGCCCGACGTTTTGGAAGAACGTGAGTGGCTTCTACGTCTTCACTTGTCCCCTCGGGAACGACGATTTTGAAGTGACGGTCCGGATACGCCCTCGAGGGGACGATACTCAGGCCGAGCCGGTGAGCTGGGGTCGGCGGTTCGACCTCAAGGCGATATTGGACAAATGTGGTGACTTTTGCCCGCCAGTCCGAGAGATGCTGCGTCTTGCCGTTGCTGCTGATGAGACGCGCGAGTTTGCTCTGTTTGCCGGTCCCCGCCTGCCACGCGTCGTTGCCGATGGCAATATCGCCTTGATCGGCGATGCCGCTCATCCCCAATCGGGCAACTTTGGCTCCGGTGCTGGATTTGCACTGGAGGACGGGTACGCGCTGGCTAAGACTCTCGAGTGGGCCTGGCTTACGAACGGAAAGAGTCTGGCGGATGCGCTCGAGCTGTTTGACTCCATCCGGTCTCCGTACTATGCAAGATTGTACAAACTCTTGGATAAGTTCGCCGCCGGCAAGGCGGCAATTCCGGCAACGCTGACGATTGATCAAGAGATTGAAGAGCGGGTGAAGATGATTTCACAGAACACGGAGCGCTGGATGTACTACTATGACATAGAGAAAGAAGTGGACGAAGCGATCCGGGGGGCTGGCGCAAATATGTAGGTGCAAGAAGCAGCAGAAGCAGCAGCAGGAGGAGGAGGAGGAAGAATGAGGAGAATGAGGAGGTTTGAAGTTGCTACCAAGTTGTCTAGCTATCCCTATCCTGTATTTCATTTAGTGTTTCGTCCCTTTAGTACTCGTTAAACATGCAATCACCCACCCTTCTCGGCTAACGCGCTAATTACAAACAGTCACGGAGGAGATATCATGATGAACGTCAGTCCTCCTGAGCGATGTCCCAAGACTACTACATCTTCCCTCGCCACCACACTAGTCGCCCGGTATTCTTCGGGAAGCCAAATCGCATTCTGATTGCCCCTCTTCACCCAATCCTCGGCGACGAAGAGAGCAATCGAGCGGGTCGCGTCCTTTTCCATGAGGGGAGACTCCACAAAGGTGTGAGATTGTGGCCGAGACACAGGCCGCACGTCCAAAACTCCCCTATCCGTCTCCAGATATCTCCCGCACTGGGAAAACGACAGGCTCCGAATTGCCGTGGCTGCTGGAATGGAGCCTTGCAGCACGCCCGTCTTCCTGTCCCATAGAGCCACCGCATGACCAGCCGAGCCGCACGATGCTATCAGTCGCATGTCGGGCGAAAACGCGACCGAGTAGACCGGGGACAGGTCGTTGGCCTCGATGAAGACGACGTCACTCCGCGCTCCCCCTCTCGCCACGTCCCAAGTCCGGATAGTGGCGTCATCCGAGCAAGACACGAGAAGCAACGGCCCGCCGTCTGGGTTTTTGCTTTCGCCCCTCAACGCTTGCGAGAAGGTAATCGAGTTCACCGGAGACGAGTGTCCCCGGAGAACCCTGGGGGAGGCTCCCGCGTCCGCCAAGTCTCGCAAGACAATGGTTGCGTCTGTCGAACACGACGCCAGGAATCTGCCATCGGGGGAGAAGGCAATATTTGTGACTGCTCCGGCATGGTCTTGGATACGGTCCACTAACGCGCCCGTTACGACGTTCCAAAGCTTGACGGTTGCGTCGGCTGAGCCAAGCGCGAGCAGCTGGCCGTCCGGCGGCGAGAAGAGTAGAACAAAAGCATCGTCGGATTGGCTCTCGAGCGTATACAGTGCCGTGCCTGTGGTTATGTCCCACAGTCTTACCGTTTGGTCTCTCGAAGCAGACGCGAGAATTCGGCCGTCGGCAGAGAAGGCGACGTGGGTGACGCCGGCCGAATGGCCTTTGAACGTCCAGAGCTCCGCCCCCTTCCTTGACCATACCTTGATTATGGCATCTTCGGAACTAGAAGCGACGAGCTGGCTGTCGGGTGACAAGACCACGCGTGTCACTGCGCTACTGTGTGCCTTAGGCGACCCGTCGGTGGACTGATCAAACTCGAAGGCTCCCGCACTTGTCTGTCCTCGGCCGCATCCAGGCCAGACCCGGGCGCCACCACCACCGCGTTCATCATCATCGTCGTCATCATCATCGCCATGATCGTTCTCAAAGTCCTTGAGTTTGCCGTACGGCATCCACTCCTCGGCGTCCCAGAGACGGATTTCGTCGTCAAACGAGCCAGAAGCGAGGAGCCTTCCGTTAGGCGAGAAGGCGACGGCGTTGATTCCGCTTGTGTGGCCTGTGAGCTTGTGCAGCAGTCGACCGCTCGCCACGCCCCAGATGCGCACCGACTTGTCTTCAGAGCCGGATATCACCAAGCTGCCATCCGGGGAGAAGACGGCGGCCACGACCTTTCTGGTATGTCCACATAGAATCTGCGTGTTCTGCCCCGTTGCCGCATCCCAGAGGCGTATAGTGAGATCGTCCGACCCGGAGACCAGGCGCTTGCCTGCCGACGGCGAGAACCTGACCGAGTTGACACCGCCCGAGTGGCCGCCCAGCACGAGCGCCTCTCGGTCATCGCGGCTCGAGATATCCCACAGCCGGATCATCTGGTCAACGGAGCCAGTTGCGATCTGCTGGCCGTTGGGGGAGAAGGCGATCGAGTTGACACCGCCTGACTGATTGATGCTGAACCGCCTTCGCTCTTGCCCCGTGTTAAGATCCCACAGCACCACCACTTGATCCATGGCGCCGGAGGCGAGCGTCAGGCCGTCTGGTGAGAACGCGACCGAGTTCACCCAGCCGGTATGTGCCCCCCTAAAGTGGTGGAGCAGCCGTCTCGTCTCCATGTTCCAGACCAAAACAGTAGCGTCGTCGGAGCCGGCCGCGATGAGCCTTCCGTCCGACGAGATGGACACGGAGCTGATCTTGTCGGCGCCCCCCTGGAACTTCCAAATCGCTCTCTTTGTCGGGGCATTCCAGAGTCGGACCACATTTGTGGCGGACCCAGAGGCGATTTCCATGCCATCCGGGGTCCACGCCAGATCGTTCACGTAATTAAACTCGTCCCTCGCGTCGGCGACAATGGAATCGACAACTTGAATGGATGCAATCCAAGGATGCATTAGGCCCCGGAAGTGGCGCTTGAGCTGGTTGCAAGGTTTGACGAAGGCGAGCCCGGAGCAGTACACCTGAAGGGGCGCCTCCTTGAGGATGGACTGGAAGGCAAAGATAAATCGTCTTGCGTCTCTGACAAAACCCAGCTGGCTGACGTTCGCGGAGGGCTTATACCGTCAAATTAATTTTTTTGTTAGCTCACCCACATCACTGGTAGTGTGTGTGTGAGAGAGTGAGAGAGAGAGAGATTGGGTCGAGGCATGAAAAATAACACGTACCCTGAGCAGAGAGTGATACAATCTCATAATGGAGCTGATCTCGGGGCTCTTGCCCATCCAATGAACCGCCTCGAGCCAGAACAGAAAGTGCCGCTGCAAGAATCGGTGGACACGATCGCCGTCACAGAAATCCGCTCCACTCTGTTGGTAATGCCGAGCCCAGTACAGGCAGGCGTACTGAAGCGCGGGGGGGATGTACTGTTGGACCCTACTGGGGTCAACATCTTCCAAGGGTGTGCCGGGTAGCCCCAGACGGCAGATATCTCTCCTGAGCATCCTCTCCATGAGTGACAGGCACTTTTCGGCCAGGAACCTGTGGGCTTGCTTCTGGTCCACCCAAAAGCGGACATCGCTGCAACGCGATCTATCCAGGAGAAAGTCTCGGAGCGCCGGATGATGGAGGCGGATAGGACGAGATTGGTCTCCCGGAATGTAGACGATCGCATGGAGATCGGCGAGCGCGTTCTCGATGTCACCCGGTTGCATGTCGAGCAAATCGGCCAGCGAATGGATGGTGAGGGGAGAAGCGAGCACCACGATGCTCCCCAGAACCTCGCGGAACATGGCGCACAATTCTCCCTCTTCTGTTTCGCTGTAGCCCGGAGGGATCGAGTCCTGGAGAACCGAGGCGTAGATTTGATCCAACTGTTCCTCCGGGGCCCTCCTCTGGCGGCGCTCGCTGAGCAAGCCGTCTAGCCGACTCCTGGCGAGCCTCCCTCCTTCGACGATGAAGCGGCATGCGGTCGAAGCCCAGAGGAAGAGGCCTGCTGAGATGTCAACCAAGTGCCTTACGGTTTGCATTCCCGGCCAGCCTTGGCCAAACCCACGCCGTTCGGCGAGGTTCGAGAGATGGCTCTCGAAGTAACGGCCGAGGTCCTCTTTGATCACGTCGGGAGGAATCTCGTCAAGAGTCCAGATCTCTCGCATCGCCTCCGGAATGCTCCTGACGCTGTGCCGGATGGCATAACCCGGCTTGCTGGTGAGAAGGATGCGCAGGTTGACGTTGTGAAGCGGCTGCGCCGTCGCCAGGACACCAAGGATAGTTTGAATCTCCCTCTCGTTGTCACATTCATCCAGCGCGTCGATGACGAACAGAATGGTCGGCGGGGGCAGGCTGCTAGCATGCATCTTGGACAGCGGGCCCAGGATCAAGTGGTTCCACTGGTCGCGGAACGAGTGGTTCGGAATATCGGGCTGCGCCGCAACGGCCTCGGCGATGAAACGCTTTGTGGACGGGATGCGGGATGCTAGCTGTCTGGCGAGTGTGGTGATGAGCCTCCTGGCGTTGCTGACATCACCGCCTCCCCTTGAGAAGAAGTAGCTTCCACCCAGCCTGCCCCGCTCACTCTGCGTTGCGCAGACCGTACGTGCCACGGTAGACTTGCCCGTACCCGCAATCCCGTTCAGCCACAAGATATGCCTCTCGCTGCGGCTGTCGGCCCACGCCGTCAATTCCTGCAGGAGCGCCGTCCGCGTGTGTGCCAGACACACCGGCTCGTGCTGATTGCTGAGCGAATTGAAGGCTGCCTCGGAAGCAACGGGCAATGCGGACAGAACACGATCTATGCTGGCGCTCTCGTCCTGTTGTTTCTTGTCGATCGCATCTCGAAGCCGAGTGCATGCATAGTCTCCCTCGCCGTAGATCAGCGGCATGAAAATGCCAAAGATGCCGAGCAGACAGTAGGCTTTGTCTTCTCTGCGCGTCGTAAGTCGATTCGCAGACCATGAGAGTCGCTCGTCAACAGTGAATTTGGCCAAGTCGCGTCCCTGCAGCGCCGTCTTCGGGATCCCGGTCAAAGCGTGAATGTCTTGCTCGAGGGATATCTTGTCGCCGAGCCGCTCGCCTTCGACTGAGAAAAACTCAACGGTCGCCGGAGCGAGAAGCTCTTGGAGGGTCCAACCACGTGTGAACCACCTGCTGCCGTGAAAGGCCAGCTCCAACCGCTGCCGAGATTCGCATGAAACATCCGTCAGGTAAACGTAACATCGGGAAGCGTTCCGGTACCACGCAAACATGGACGCGATGGACTCTTGGAGTTCCACGCCGTTGGTCCTGTCAATGCAGCATGTGTCGATCCAAAAGTACTGCAAGTTATCCTTGAAGGCTTGCTCTCCACAGAAGACGAGTTTGTGGTAGCCAAGAGGTTTTTCTGTTTCGGCCGTCCCTTTGAGGAGGTCGCCGTACGTAACCTCTTCTTCATTCCAGGGTAGCCACGTATGCGACAAAATGGCATACTGGGGGCGATTGCTCTCGTCCGCTATCCATTTAGTGAGCGTAAAAATGCCATATTCGTCACGGTGGAGAAGCCGCATCTTGACCTGCGAGGCGTCGGAGGGCCACAGTGGGGTGGCTCTTTGGTGATGGTAAGAAGTACTGATCGTTGTTAGGTAGCTTAGCGGGCGGGTGGGCGCGGCCAGAGATAATTTGCATCACTCCGCCTCTCATAGAATGACTCCTACGTCCGTAGCACCACCCAAGTGGCCGCAATGACATATGATGCCTGACGGGTGGGGTAGTGGTGAGGGCTGCCGTGATTGTGGGCCCAAAACGTTTGCGGGGACCAATCCCGTCTAAGAAAGCCACACCAAGTCCGCGGCCTCACCCCACCACATTCCTTGTTATCTTCGCGAGGTTGCGTTCGCCGTGGGTACAGGCGATAAACGTGGCGCAAACCGCTGGCAATAGTAGTAAAGCCTTGAGTCGGAAATCAAAAAGTTGTGACGCCACCTGCAGCGACACGGATCCTGCCGTTCTCACTGGGCGTCGCGTTCCGGATTCCTTGGCCCCATGAGAGGAGGACAAGAGAGGGGAGCATCCGTCGCGGCCCAACGACTTTTTGCCGAATTTCCCAGTTCCCAATGACGCCTGCGTCGGGATTCGAGACGAACCAGGGCTTACCGATGCGCCTAAAGAGCGCGCGGTGTTTGGTCCGGGTTCCAGCCACCCTGGGCCATCAGAGGTCCACTGAGCATGCGGGCGACGTTTAACAGGTGTTGATCGCGATGTCGGCGCGCAATAAGCGATATGCCAACTGGCATCCCATGCGGTCCCACAAATGCAGGCACGTTGATGACGGGCATATGAAGCCCCTGTAGCCACAGGTCAGCAAGAGGATCTTCTAGAACATAACTATCCCAGAAACAAGGAAGAAAAAGAAAGAAGAAAAAAATAAGAGAGATTCACCGTCCAAAGTGTATTGAAAGTTGGGCTGCCCATGTCATTTCTTCCACTTGGGGCCTCATCTATTGCGCTGGGTGCGATAATGACCGAGTAATTCGCCGCCAGCTCGTCAACTACCTTCCGCATGCGATTCCACCAGTGATCAGCGTCACTCTTTTGCTCAGCAGTGTACCTAGTGCCTCTTTGGATAATCTCATGTAATACTGAATTTGAGTGGGTGTCGCATTTGCGATATTCTTTGAGAAGAGAGTTTGCCGCTTCCTTACTGATGACAATGTTTTGCATCAGTTTCAGTTTCGAGGGATCACCGATTTCCACCGGAAGCGAAATCTGCTCGACTTCCACGCCGTGGCTCTCGAGAATTTCGACTGTTTTCTCCATGGCTCGCACCGTTCCGGGACCTGCCTGCGACCACATCGGAGTCCTTACCAAGGCAACGGAACAGTTCTGGAACGATACGTTGTCCAAAGGCCAGTCGTCTTCAACGTTGAATACGTTGGCAACTAGCTGGAGGTCGTCAATACTTCTAGCGAAAAAACCAATGGTATCGAAGCTGGCCGAGATTATCTTCGTCCCCTCTAGAGAGATTGTGTTGTGGGTGGGTTTGAAGGCAAAAACACCGTTAAAAGACGCAGGGCGAATAAGACTACCGCCAGTCTGCGCCCCAAGGCTGAGGGGCACTTGCTGGTCAGCAACAGCTGCTGCTGAGCCGCAGGACGAACCGCCAGGTGTGCGGTTGAAGTCGTGAGGATTGGCTGTCTGGGGTCCGGAGTTAGCCACACTGAACTCGGTGGTCGTCGTTTTCCCTGCACGCGACCATAGTGTTAGTCTGAGGCAAAGTAGGCTCAGGGCTGGTATTTTACGAACCCAGAATCAGAGCGCCAGCTTTTCGTAGAATATCTACGACCATTGCGTCCACGCCTGATCGGTAATCAGGGTGGATCCGAGATCCCAACCGAGTAGGCATATCTTTGGTGCATATCATGTCCTTGATCCCAAAAGCAACCCCATGAAGTGGCCCTCTTTTGTCTCGCGGTATCTGATCCAGAGCTCGAGCTTGGGCTAGGACACAATCTCGATCTATAGGGCAATTCGCCACAGGATTTTGTCAGCAACCAATGTAATACCCCTATCTTGATACATGCTAGGATAGAGCGGATAGGTTCCGCTTCAGGAGAATATTAGGGTCTTGGGTGGTATATGTCAAGGCTGGGCAGGAGAGATGGCTGCTAATGCTGGGTTTTCAGTGGGATGGTGTGCTGGCTCGACCCCCTACCAAGAAATTCCCACGCTTCCACTTTATCTCTAGCCTCTATGCGGCTTAAAAGTGATTTGGCATACTCCTCTACTGTAATTTCGGTATCTAACCGCTGCAACACCCGGTTGCCCGTCAACTCGTGATGCATGCTAATGGTTGTGGCTTCGGAGCCGAACTGAGAGGCTGACAACACGTGATAATAATCGATTGCACTTGCAAGCGGTCTGTGCACAAGCAATGCGGGTAAAAATTTTTGTGAAGTGGACTTGAAAATGTCTGCCTTTTCAGCCAGAATCCGGCATGTTGATTCTATTTAAATCTCTCCTTACTCACTATTCTTCGGCTTTTTGCACCACCGTTTATCCTTCAGGGGCTAAATCGGGGCTTTTAAGCCTGTTTGTCTTTTAGGGCTTATGAAGTTTCACAAGCTGTGGCCTGGTATGTAACAGGCAGGGGAGCAAAAGGGTTTGTCTCCACCTCAACCCCAAAAGAAAAAACCCTGTGGAATGCTGTATACGGTGATCCGAAACTGCGGCACGCATTTCTAATATCGAGCTAATCTCCAAAGTTCCTTGACCTACATCATTGTGTGATACATTACTGTTTCAGGTGAACTTCGTCTTGGATACGGCCGTAAGCATTGTACTACATCGCAGTCTTGGACACCGTCCAGGAACGTACTAATCCACTGGGCAAGACGGTTGACACATGAATCGTCACCCTCGTAACAACCATCATCACAACCTTTGTCCTCACCATACTTCGCTCTGCCTTGATTCATAGAATCGCCAACTACTTTCCAGTCTTAATTTATAAGCACAACTTCGGAGTTTCCCTTTTGGTTATCACTAGGGATCAAACTCAAACCTACTAGTGTTTCAGTAGAAAGAATCTTGGCATAAACTTCGAACGAAATGGAATTCAGGTCCTCGCTATAAGAAAGCAAAGGAGCCGCATCTGTCACGAGGCTAGAGCCATTTAGGTTAGCCTTGGCTGCAGCCAAGGCCCACTACTACGGATGCGGGCCCGCGCTCCTCCGAGCGACCCTTATTACCAAGCCCCCATAGGAGCTGGCCTTGTTCCTTTCCTTCCTCTCTTCATAGAAACCATAATAAATTCTGTCACCAGTCACGGTCCTTACCTGGCTGGCCCGTCACAGCATCAATGTCTCAATCTGGGAGAGCGGTCATTTTTTAGGTAGAATGAAAGCAAAAGTGAAGAACATCAATCACGAATGCTTGGACACTAGAGTCTCGGCTCGAGAATTCTCTCGCATAACTCGACGACATGTACATGTGGTTCATGGTCCGCGGTTGCAGCCTGGTGGTGACGTCCAGAGATAACTATGTATCTAGAAGATCCCACTAAGATCACGAATCAATCAGCTTGGATAGTACGCAGGAATAAGTCGTTAGATGCTAGCAGGCACTCCGCTAAAGACCAAACGTACTGTTATGTGAAAGAAGCCGATACTACGGAATGTGCCTTGATTAGCCCCGGTCATGATAAGTCCTACAACCCAGGAGCCCCAAGATGGGTCAGTAGTGAAGGAGTGTTCGCGATCCGAGTTATCCAAGCTACGACCCTAACTAGATTATAGTCAGCTAATTAGCAACAGATAAGCAACCTCTTTAGGAAGATCTCTTAATTTTATCCTCTTATATGGGTTAGTGATCTAATTTTCCTAAGCAGGCGGTGGTAGTGAGGCTGGACTATAAAATTTCGTCCCAGATTTCGTCCGAATCAGTAGGGTAGGCCGACGAATGACCTGCCTCGCCTAATTTCTCTCAGCGGAGGTTGAAAACCTGCCAATACCATAAATTGAAAAGTAATGGCCCTTTTAGCAAGTTTTCTCCTCCCTCCTTATTTGATCATGGATATATGGAATAAGACACTTGCCAATCTTAAAACTCTTGCCGGCTGACTTTTCCCACATCTCTTGGCTCGCCACCACATCCGCAACCGCCCACCAATTCAAAGACACGACTACAGCTACCTATCTCTCTGCCATGGCCCTGGATGGACAGATAATCATTGGCATCGTCGGCCTATTCGCCATGTTTATCGTTGCTCTGCTGCCAATTCAGCTTATCCATCGTCGACTTGGACATTTGCGAACACGTCAGACTCAATCGGATGTAGAGATTGGATTTCATACCCGGCAGCTCCCCTTCTACACGCCATGGAACACACTTTCCGTCTCGAACCATCCCAGCCCCAGCGTATTTCAGCTGTCCCGAGAGGATTCCGCCACAACCTCTTGGATGCCATGCCGCCCGAGTCCTGTCTTCGCGCCCCTGAGAAATGCACCATCGTTGCGCTAGGTTCTGCCACTGAGTGCGTCCTCTCTCCAAGAATATCACCAAACTAGCTTGCACTTGTTTACTTAATGCAAGTCTTTAGTCGGTGAGATGGGATGTCACGGGAAATATGTGTCAAATCTGAATAGGTAGACCTCTTGATCTCACCCATGCGAACACCTCGGTCTGCGTGTTAGGAATGTGTGCAGCTAGTAGTACTAGTAGGAGGGGAGTCAAATGGCCAAATTCAAGGCTTGCTGAGGATAGTGGCGCTTGCGTACCGTGGCTCTATAATATATAGGCAAGTTAAATAGTAGAACACAAATGAACTATGTAGTTACCTGTGTGAGGAAGTTATATTGCTCGCTCCATCATGGACACGATGATGGTTTCTATACTACTTTATCTAGAGGTAACTTATACCTTGCTCTGTGGTCTGGGCTCTGCTCCGCCAGACCAGCTAGGGCACCTCATGCAATTGGTTACCATGCCACGACAAAAGTCTGACCTAGACCCCGAACCCACCCAATTCCCTAATGCAAATTCCTTATTAATCGCCATATAAAATTGCATTTCTAGATGGCGCAGAGGCAGAGATTTTCAAGGCTACCAATCAGTATTTATTGTACCAGCCCCTTGCAGCGATAACGGCCACCAACCTACACTGTATTTAAAGCGAAACAGCACCATTTCTCACAAACTATCTTCAACCTCCTCCGATACGCAAATAGCAGCCTTGCTCAGCTCCAATTTTTAAGGCCTTATTTCTCGGTAGATCTGCCATATGGGAATACTAGGTCCCAGTCGGAAGCTGGTCTGCCTTGGCGAAGCTGCTGCCTGAGGACTTGGGGTAGTTCTATTATTGGAGAGAAGCCTGTCCGCCTCACTTGCTTGCCAACCGCACCATTGGACGCCACTTGCATTAGGCGATAAGAAATCGGGACAAGAGCGGGGACAGAAGCGGGGACAAGAGCGGGGACAGAAGCGGGGACAGAAGCGGGGACAGAAGCGGGGACAGAAGCGGGGACAAAACCTGAACAAATCCGGGACAAAATCTTTGGTCACTCAGACTGGAGGGGACAAAATCTGTTCTTCCAGGTCGTAATTTCAGCCCCGGGTGAAGATCACCAACGTTCAACTCGCCCAAAGTCACAACTTTTGAGTCTAGTCAACTTTGAAATTTCTTTACCTATTTCACTCGAACACTGCGCTAACCTTTTTTTCTTCTTTTTCGGATTAAAAGTCGCTAACCACACCTGAGCTATCGACCACCATGTCAAATTCTACAGAAAGACTGGACGAGCTGTGGGAGCGGCACAGAGAGCGAATAGAGGAGCTTTATTGCGGAAGCGACGCACCAACTACGCGTAGGCAGGGCGGGTTGGACCGTCTGGCAGAAATCATGAAGGAAACACAAGGTTTTAAGGCCACGTAAGTATCCGTTCACTCCAGCTTCGCGAGGCCGGCATGGAAGCTAACAAGTATTGTAAGGCCCTCGCAGTACGAGGCTAAGTTGAAGGTCTGGGCCGCAAACAAGTATGTTAAGGCGTCTGACTGGAGAGTTATCCTGGCAAAGCTGGACGAACTTAAGTCAGCAGGGGTCGTCGCGCGGGTGAGAGTGCTTGGCCACATAGTGGACAAGAAGAAACTCAATAGGAACCGCCGCCGCGTCGAAGCTGAATCGGGCAAGCCAATGATAACGTTCCTAGAATGTAAATATCCCCTCCATCAAATAGAGTGGAAGTCATTGTACTCACTTCTTCCAGGGCGGGAGAGTGCACGTTGCCGACATATTACCCTCGAACGCCAGACTCACGATTGTGCATGGGTACCGTATACCGGCGAAGAGCACACAATACGAGGAGATGTAGCTTCATCGGTACAGCATCAAAAGCCGCAGCATGAGATTGCCCCTATTCAGTCGCCCACCTCAGACTTTGACTTTTCCCGATCTACACTGCCACAGCGTGAGGAAATCCTCGCCATCAACACCCTAGATCAGACCTTACCTCGAATTTCCACGCCCTCTCCGTTCTCCACCCCAATGAGGTTATCCGGTCTCTCCTCCCCACCAGAACCCTTCATGGATTCATGCTATACCATGTACGACGATGGACAGCTGGCGGCGTTACCACCCTCCGACGCTAGTTTCGACTGCTTCGCTGATACAATATCAATCATGCCAGGCATGGTCATGTCACCATCCACTCACCTTTATCTACCTCTGAATAGCGGCATGGGTCTCGACGGCGGAGGCCAGCTTCTGCCTTCTCCACAACAGGTCACTGGAGCCGTGGCAGGCGAACGCCAAGACCCCCTGGGCACTCTTGTCCGATTGATGCTCAACAATTCTTCTCTGCCGCAAAGGTACATGTCTCGGGTTGATGACCTGCTGAGGGACGTCCGGTCACTATTCTCGTACAGCTCGCTGCGGTTGAATATCAGTGGTGATGAGGTCGCGATTACTGGGGACTCGTTGGATTCCTCAAGGCTCCTCAGCGCGCTTTTATGCTCAATTGCCAACGGTTTCATTGGTTTCCATGGAATTCCGCAACCATTGGTACTCGCAATGGCGAAGAAGCACCTTCGACTGAGTCCTCAGCTTTCAAATTATCTGCAGACTTGGCCCAAGACCGCCGCGATCCAGCTTGCCCGCAATCTCTTCCGCGCCGCCGTCGAAAGCTGTGATGTCTCGATTCTCACTACCATCATAGAAGCGATGGAGAGTCGAGGTGAGATGTTCGATCCCGACAGCATTGTCTGCGAGGTTGAAGGTACGGAGTACACACCACTTGAAGTTGCGGCTGGCTTAAGAAATTTCGAGGGCGTCCAGGTGCTCCTCCGGTTGAAGCTTGACGCCAAAAAGACATACCAATCCGCAAACTTTAGCAGCGGACCACTCGGGACGGCCATTTTTGGGCTTCGCTTTGGCGACCGCAAGGCAGCCTTGGCGGGTATGGATGCCAAGATCATACGTATCCTTCTTGAAAGCGACGCCGAAGCCTCACCCCAACTTATCCATTACGTCTTGCTTGAAAGCAGGGATGTATCGACATTTGGCAATCTCCAGCAAGTGGTTGGCGAGCTGCTGAAATGGCTGCCGAACGGCCACCGGGACTGCTTTGAACCCACAATTCGCCTTGGACGAGGGCTAGACGGAAGAGCCAGCCTCGGCTCACTGATGCCATTTATTGCCGCCAACTGTGAGAACGAATTCGCAGTAACCATGATCCAGCGTCTCGTCGAGGAATGCGGATTCCTCCACTGCTCGATCTGCCCTAGCAAATACTTTCCAGATGCTCTGGACCACGCCCTCATCGAGGCAGCCCGTCGGGATAACCAACGGCTTTGCAAGTTCCTTCTTGGCCTCATCAAGGCTAGCCCAGAAGCTCTGTCAGCCGCCATATCCGCAGGTGGTGGTGGTCCAACATCGACGGCTAATCTGTTCCTTATCCAACTGCAAGGCACAAGCAATCAGCCCCTGGTGGCAGGTGAACATTCCGGTGCTTGGAAGTCTTCTTTGAGCGAGGCTATTCGCCGCAAGGACCGCGCTCTGGCCCAAAGGCTAGAGAGCCTTGGAGCCTGGACGGCAGGGAAGACGCCGGATGATGACTTTGGCGAGGTCCTTGTGGCTTCCGCCGAAGCTGGTGATCTTGAATATATCGCTCGCATCTTCAAAGAATATTCGACGTCTCGCTCTTGCCTCGCGGCCCGCAGCATCAGTAGTGCATTGACAGCGGCTATTAAGAGCGGCCACACGGAAGCGGCCTTCGCTATCATCGACGCGGGGCCCGATTTCAGACCGATAGCTAAACATAAACGAACAGTCCGCCCGCCCTACTGGTTCCGCCCGCACCACTGGGACAGCTCGGGACCTCTTGCTGCGGCCATAGAGCAGCAAAACCTAAACTTGGTGGGCTCTCTTCTAGAATTGGACTTAGATCTGACCGGTAGCTATGGTGGCCATGCCATTAATACGGCTGCAAATTTGGGGAATGTTAGCTTGGTGAGAGAGCTGCTCGATAAGGGCTGCAGGGTCGATACTAAATCTCTCATGACGGCAGTAGTGGGAGGTAACAGGGAACTAGTTGGGTTGTTGCTTGGACATGGAGGGGATCCCAATGGCTGTCTCTGCATAGACGGGTATGAGATCACGCCTCTCTGTAAAGCGTTCATCAGCCGGGACAGGGACATGGTGGAATTTCTCCTCTCAGCCGGCGGAGACCCTGCGGACGCTCTGGCTTTCATCTTCATTATTAAAGAGGACGTGGGGGCTCTGGATCTTCTTCTCGAAGCTTTTCGCAAAAGGTACCCCAATGGGTGTAGGGGCTTCGGTGCGGAAAGCTTAATTGCAGCCGTGGAACATAACAGTGCCATCCTCGGTCAGCTGTTAGACGCGGGGATGGATGTGAACGCGATCTCGGTGGAATCGATTACCCCGCTAGTATTTGCGGTCAGGCACAACGGAGGGGGGAACATCAAGCTTGTTCAAACTCTCTTGGACGCTGGAGCCGACGCCAACACCATAGGGGAATGGCCGACAAGTCATCGCCTGGGTGCCGCCACGGGGCTGCATGCCGCAATCGAAACGCAGAACTGCGACATGGTTACGCTTCTCCTGGATAGCCACGCTGACATCAACCAGCTGGCGCGGCGGAGCCTGAAGCGGACGCCATTGCAGCTGGCATGCGAAGTTGGGAGCTTTGCCGTTGTCGAACTCCTGCTCAATCGCGGGGCAAACGCCAACAGCCCCCCAGCACTTTGCGCCGGAGGCACAGCTCTGCAGTTCGCAGCCATCAGCGGGAATCCTAGGATTGTGAGTCTGCTGTTGCACCATGGCGCCGACTTACACGCTGCTCCATCAAAATTTCATGGGCGAACAGCGTTGCAGGGCGCAGCAGAGCATGGCCGGATCGCGGTTCTTGAGCTTTTATGGCATACTGCTAATGGTAACTTCGATGCCGCAGAGGTCGAGCGAGGGCAAGAGCTTGCCCGAAAGAGGGGGAACACAGGGTGCGCGGACCGCCTCACTGAGCTTCTGGTAGCCTCCCATCGGAGTCCAGCTCTGTCTCCTTCACTCATCTTGGAGAATCCTATGTGGTGGGGTTAAAGGCGACAAATGTTTTATTTTGGTTTCACGACTCGGATAGGTACTCTCTTATGCTACTCGGTAAAGCATCACATTCCTGCGGTGGGTATAAACCTCACCAACTCTCTCCTTTCATGTATTGAATCGACGTTTTGGTTCACAAAATACCCCGTGTCAGACGCCGTATGGAAAACAGTGAGGTCGAATCCACACTGGGCCAGGGGTGCAACGACCCGAGGGTTCTGGATCAATCAGGGAAGACTCTGTGCCAAGATGGGCCTCTGCAACAGGACCCTCTGTGGGTTCTCATGGAGTCAAGCACAGAGGCCGGCACAATTTACCTCCTGCCTTAGTAGTATAGATACCATCACCGTGTCAACGGTAGAGTTAGGAGCTCTTGGCTACTAACGCTAGCAATTTACATTGTTCATTTGTGATCTACTGCTTGGAGCCTCTGGATCAGCGACCCGATTGACAGTGTGATTCACCCCTGGAGAGTTGTGCTAGCCTTCATTCAGTCATCTTGCCCCTATCGCCTTTGGGAGTCCGTCCCTACGATTCTGTCTTCACCTGGATCACTACGGTGTACCGGGGTTAATTCGTAACACACTGATGATATCAAGATTGGAGATCACGCATTGCGCTGCTTTGCGCCGTTATTGTAAAAAGAAGAGAGATAAAGCATTTAAAGTGATCGAGACTGACTGATAATAGGAAAACGGAGACAGAAACGGTTAGGATTTATAAACAGCAGAAAAGATTTCAGCTTAAGGCTTGAGCACTGCCTAAAATGGTAAGGTGGGTAATGGGGCCTGAAGTTACAGATTTGTAGGGATTTCCAAGATAAGAAGCCACCAGAACCAGCAGGTAATACACATGGAAGAAAATAACTATAAGTTATTTGTTACGACCTGCTCTTGACGAGGGCCCAAGGGGGGTCCGGACAAGATAAGACAGAGCGTATGGCAGGACGCCAAACTTGAGGAGTGATCCAAAGACGGCTTGTTGAGCTAGCACTCCTAGACGAGGGTACACTGTTACTGTAGGTCGCTGTCACTATAATACACAGAGGGAAGTCTGAACAGTAAGACATAAATAAACAATGTAATACTAACGTGAGGAACCAGGAGTCCCTCATGGCTATCATGGTCACGATGATAACTATTTATACTAACTACCTATAAGGTACTTCGTACCTTGTTTAGTCCATTGTGCTTAGTGGTGCACCACGCAGTTACTGCTAAGCAGTGAACTAGGTAGTGCTTCTTGACAGTTGTTATGGACTACTAAGCAACTTCTAACTGGACATAAGGGCTTCGGGTCTTTACACTCCTGGCTTAATATGTAGTACCGTGTGTACTATCTTCCTGCACTGTTCCTTCTGCAGGGAATCTGTCAGGCCGCCCCGACTTAAGTGATGGCCTGCAGGGTCGTTGCATTATTAAAACAGTTATAAATAATAGTATACTATATCTATTCCTTCTTATTTCAAATACAGTCCTGTTAATTATAACTGTTCTTCTAAATAACAGTAAACCCTTACTTTTTAACTTAGTTAATAAAGTTCTGTATGTCTTTATTAATTTCTAGCTACTAACTGCCCTGTAGGCTCCCTGTATTATAAGGACCTTTAGCAGGTAACAGCTTGTGGCTGTTGTAACTACTTACTTTATACTGTGTACCTTGTATTATAGTTACGTACCCTGAAACTACTAGTCGAATCTTCTAGAACCTTAGGGTTTTAAAGGATTCCACTTACTCCAGGGCCCTTTAGGGCTCTTAAAGCACCCCGAACCTTCTAGAATTTAAAGGGGTAGAACCCCCCCTAAATCCAGTAGGGCTACTACCTTATAGAACTAATTAAAGCACTACAGTTATCAGAAAGAAGAGGGTTTAGAGGCCCTGGGCATCTAGTAAGCAGAGCTGACTGGACGCCTAGCACTGCTAGAATGCTAGTGAGCCTTAGCTACTAGAGTGATAAAGCTTAAATCCTATAGAATATGTTACGACCTGCGGGTTCGTTACAGAATAGTTTATAAAGAAGCTTATAGCTTTTAGCTGGAGCTAGAGGAACGGGGAGGGGGATAAGGAACCGAATTACGTAATTATAACCCTTTTAATCTTACTAAATCCAGAGTGTAGTGTTTCTGATAATTAAGAGTCTTATTTACCTAACGCGCTAATCTCTTATCGTACTGCTTACGCACTGATTAATTAGCAAACCCCACTATTAATAATAATAAGAAGCAATTCTAACTTGCACACTTAGATTTTAAATTAACTGGTTTAATCCGCTTACAAAATCTAACATAATGAACATTATATTACGACCTGTACCCGATATAGGCTTTAAGAGGACTGGTGTGGGTATTACAACCTGCACCCGACACAGGCCTCGAGAGGACTAGCGCGGGTTAAGACAGAACGTATGGCAGGACGCTAACAAGTAAGGGGCGTTCCGAAGACGGCTTATTAAGCTAGCACTCCTAGACAGGGGGTTTAATGTCACTGTAGGTCGCTATCACTATAATGCACAGAGGTGAGTCTGAACAGTAGGATATAAATAAACAATTAAATACTAGCGTGAGGAACTAAAGTCCCTTACTGTAATTATAAGCATAATTATAACTATCTATACTAACTGACTAGGAGGTACTTTATACCTTACTTATAGTGCTGTAAGTGCTTATTACGTAAGCACTTTACATATTACAAACGTTCTGCTTATAAGGTTTCTCCTGCTTGTAATGCAAGCACTTAGTATGCTGTAAGCAGTACCTTATTAGTTATAAGGGCTTTAAGTCTTTACACCCCTAGCCCAGTACACCCAGACGGTGTGCACTGTCCTCCACACTGTTCCTTACGTAGGGGATTTATCAGGCCGCCCCAGCTTAAGTAACAGCCTACAGGGTTATCACACGATTCCCCCTCTTTAACGTTCTTTTCTTATAAAGAACTTAAAAGGTAAGCTTCTCCTTTTACCATTTCACTATATAACAAGTGTCTAACTCCTAAGTCTTAAAATAGGAATAAGGTAAAAGTATTAACTGTTATTTAAACTTTACAGCTTATATATACGTGTTTAATAGTGAAATGTCCCCTTATTCTTTTTATAAGTCTGCTAACCTTCCGCTTATCTGCTGGGTTTTAAACTGGTTTAACAGTTACAACTACTGTCTGGAGAGGTATTAGCCTTCCCAGTGTGACGTTTTTAGTATTAGTAAGGTAAAGTTAAAGGCCTTTTTAGTTAAGAAGCAAGACCTTAACTTATAAGTTAAGTCTGCTACTTAATAATTACATAAGGCTACTATTAAGCTTTAAAAGGTATTAGTGCATTTAACGCACCTTTATAAGTAACGATCTTACCTTAAGGATTGTGCTGTAAAAGCGTTTAGCTGTAAAGCAGAACTGTTAGAGTTCTAGGAAGGTAAAGAAGCTAAGCTAGACGCTCCTCTTAAAGACGTGGAGTTTTTTAACTAGGGGAACTTCCTAACTGGGTCTCTGCTGCATATAATCGCCTTATAACTTAGTTTATTATAAGTTTAAGTCTTATAAGGGTCTTTTTGTTTTTTTCTTTACTAACTTTTTTTCAACAGTATTTATTCTTATATAGAGTTTACTAAGAGCTCTAAGGACCCTGCCCCTTTACTAAGCTTAAGGTCCTTTTAATCTTAACTGTAAGTTTCTAATAAATATCCTTCTGTACTTATTAAGGAGTTTCCTGCCACTTCTTAAGCTTTAAGTCCTATAATAGTCTTGCTTTTCAGTATAGTAGTTTAGATATTAGATCTTATCTTACTTCTAGTTCTTATTATTAGCTTTAGTTAATCTGGATTTTTTCAGTAAAACTCTATAATTAGGTCTAGGTATTTAAGATTTTTAACTAGTTTCTATAAGTTGCTTTTAAGGCCGTAATCTAGCTACTTAATAAGATATTTAAACGTGTTCTTCCCCTTTTGTGAATTTATAACTTCTTTAACGTTATACTTGTTTTTATCTGTGTCGACTTTAATCTTCTTTTCCAGGGGAACTCCCTTTAAGGCGGGTTTTAAAAGTAAGATATGAAAAACCTTAATCTGTACCTTTATACTAGTAGGTAGGTTTAGTTTGTAATTAAAGGTAATGACTTTTTTTTTGATTTAGAACAGTCTGTACCTTTTAAAGTCAAGCTTTTTACTAAGCCGTTTCAAATGTAGGTTTTATAAGAAAAGGTAAACGTAATCCCCCTTTTAAAAAGTTAGCCCCTTAACTTATTTACTATTATAATAAAGTCTTTCTTTAAATACTGGTTACTTAGTTTAGTGTTTATTAATAAACTTCTTTATCTATTTATATATAAACTTAAGTTTAGCTTATAAGTAGTTATGTAATTTTTACATCTAATCTGCACAGACTGTAACTTAGGAGGTGCTAGTAGGTAAGCCTTAACGGAGCTTTAACTTCTTACCGTAGTTAATAAAGAATAGTGATATACTTATTAACTTAATTAGTATTATATTATAAGCTATCTGTACTGTTAGTAACAGCTTAAGCTAATTATCTTATTTAAAGTTAACGTAAGTTTAAAGATACGTTATAAGTATTTAATTAACTTACTCTATTTAGCTGTCTGTTTATAGGTAAAATGCTGTTAAAAGCTTATTCTTTACACTTATTCTTTACATTAATCTTTATTAAAACTTCGACACGATTAGCTTATCTTAATCTATAATAATGTTATTTAACTAAAGGTGTTATAAAACTACCTCTTTCTTAAAGATATAAGTAAGTTACTCTGCTGTTATATCCTTTAAGGTTAATAAAAAGTAAGCCCATTTCGTTAATCTGTTAACCACTATAAGGACTTAGTTATAAGTGACTCCTATAACAGGATCCTTAGATTCTAGAATCCTAGTAATAAAGTTAAGTGAGATGGAACTCTATAGTGCCTATAGTATAGGGAGTGGTTTAAGAAGTCTATAAGGCTTATAACATTAATTCTGCTTATAATAACAGACGTTATAGTTATTAACGACTTCCTTAATTAACTTCTTTATTCCTAGGAAGGTGTACGTTTATTAAACTTATGTGAGAGTTTTACCTTAACTTATATATCCTCTAAATTAAGACTTATAAATCTGCTAAATATACTTCTTTTATTTACCTTAATTATAAATGTACAGTTTCTCTTAATACTAAAGCTTTACTCTTAGTTTAAATATGCCGTTTACACCTTCTAGCAGCTATTTTAGCTAATAACCAGTTTTATTATAGTTTAGATACTTTAAGTACTCCTTATTATAATCTTATACGTACCTTAAGAAGTCTCCTAAAAGGTATTTATACTTACAAGTTCCTTCTATTAGCCTTTTTACTTAAAAGTCCTATTATTATTAATAGATATTATACTTTATCTATAAGTTTATACAGACGTTAATAGTTTATTTTAATATCTAGTTATCTAACATTTATAACGTATATTCTAACGTGCTGTTCTTTACTTTATTAAATATAATAACGGGGATTAGGACTGGGTTAGTATCCTTATAGTCTTATCTCTATTATTATTATTTGTCTTACACCGTAGGAGCTGAGAGCTCCGCCCGTGAGGGCAAGCGGTCCCTCTACTGCTAACTATCTACTGTCAGGGCGTAGTCGGGGCGTTTCCACCCCGCCCACTCTTCTGTTTTATCTTACTGAAATACATATAGTTTGGTCTCGACTACCAAACGCAGTAACAGGTTATAAGGTTAATACCTTATACTAGCGTGTGTTATAAGTGAGATAGGGGCGTAAGTAGGTCGTTCTTAGTTCTGCTACGCTTACACCCCTTAACCGTAATAGCTTAGAGGTCTTACGTTACCTCCTTTTTCGTCCAGGGTAGAAAGGGAGACCCTTTCAGCCTAGGGCAGCTCCCCGGGGTTTAACCGGGACTAAGGCGCTAACGGCTTAGGGGTAACTCTGTAATATCTCCCCCCTTTAATCCGGTCTTCTTTATACTACTCTGGTTATTACCAGTTTGTAGTTCTTTATTCGTCATAACTTTCAGTTTTACACTCTGCTGACTTGCTTCCTTTAGGCCGTTATCGCTTCGTTCCTTCCGTCTAGGGTTGCTGGCGTGGCTAGCTAACCTCCGTATGCCTCCTCTAGTAGCCTTATAACTTCTATCCAACCTTTTTATTAAGGCTGGCTGGCCTTCACGGTTTTTACAGCTCCACTTTCTAACCTTTATAAATTCTTCCTTCCTCTCTAGCCTTCCTTTAAAACTTTTCTTCCTTTAACTACTAACTTCCTCCTCTTAAGCTTTAAGCCTTACGCGCCTTACAATTACCTCTTTATACCCTTGCTTGCTCACTTCTGCTATTATCATGTCCATCCCAAGCCCTTACAAGCGTAACTCTGGCGGCTTTAATTACGACCCTTTTATTACCGCCGCCTGTAACCGCCCTATTAACACCCTGTTAGTTATCTGCGTTATCCCTTCTCTATCGTGTCGCTAACGTGTCGCTAGCAATAACGCTAATAAGTTACCCTGCCTAGCCTGTGTTAACTTGCTAAATAACCGTACCCATCCAGACTCCCCCTTAGACTATTATAAGTGCTATCCTGTTCGGAGTAGGTGACTGCTCTTACCGTTTGCGGGGCGCTTGCTAACTGATTGGAGACTCGGCTCGTTGCCAGAAGTGCGGAGTCTTATCTTTAATTAAGAGTATTAGCTTACTTATTATCTTTTCCTTTAATATAGTAGATCTAAAAGTAGAACAGGGTTATTAACTTAACTTACTATATTTACTGTAGATTAAGTTCCTTTATTAAGAAGTATTAGAGGTTATTATAGTCTGAAAAGACTTAGACTAGTTCTTCCATACCACTTAGATACGGTACTTACTTAATAAAGTATTAAATAATCGTTATCAGTTCCTTATTATAGATTAGGTATTATAAGGCTAGATTATAGATTCCCTTTAATAAAAAGGTAATTAAGTAATGTTTCTTATTATCTTAGACTTAGCTAAGTTCTTTACTGATTACAAATTCTAAGGAGTCTATTTCGACTTAAAAAGGCTTTAAGAAGTTAAGGAGGGTTAAGACTGATATTATAATAAAAGTGTATTTAAAGTCCTTAAATGCCTTTTATTATCTATTAGTCTACTTAAACGGTTTACCTTCTTTTATAAGCTTATATAATAGTTTTACGATCTTTATAAAGTATTTAATAAAGTATTAATAAAAGTTCACGAAACTAATAAAGGTTTATAACTCTTTTTAGTTCCTTAAAGTAAGTTAGTCCTTAATTACCTTTACTTTCTCCACTTACATTTTAAGCTTTTTAAAAGTTACTTTAAACCTTAAATAGTTTAATTCCTAAATATAAAAATAGCTTTTTTCTAAGTTTACTATTAACTTCGCTTTTTTAAAAGCTGTTAGAACCTGTTATATATGCTTTTAGTATTTTTTTAAAGTTTCAGAATAGACTAGAACGTTATTTAAATACATAAAGATAAACTTATTAAGGAAGGGGTGGAGAATACTATTAATAAGGTTTTAAAAGGTTATAAAGGTGTTTATTAATCTTATCGGCATAATACAGTACTAATAATGCTTATTATAAGTCTAAAAAGCCGTTTTATATTTATCTTTTTCCTTTACTCTAACGTAATTAAACCTTATAAAGAAATTAAGGTTAGAGAATTAATTTACTTTAATAATCTACTCTTACATTTCTGTAATAAGTAGTAATAGGTAACAGTTCTTAATTATATCTTCGTTTAACGTTTAGTAATTAATAACTATATATAACTTACCATCTCCCTTCCTTAAGACAAACAGTATTAAGTACCCTACTAAGGACTAGGACTTTATAATAAATTTATTTTTCAGATTTTTATTAACGTACTTCTTTAAGGCCTTAACCTGTTAGGGGTTTAAGTGATAAAGCTAGAAGTTACAGAGCTTTACTCCCGGCTTTAACTTAATTTTATAATCCTATAGTCTGTAATCTAGTAATTATAATATCTTTTTTCAAAACAGGGTAAACTTCCTATACTTTATAAGTACTTTAAATAAGTTAACTTCTTTACTTATCTGTAAATTAGCTTCCTACTTCTTTTTATCTTCTAAATTGTTATTTAAGTAATATAGTAGACCTTCTAATCCTTTAACTATCTTAATAAACCTAACTTAAACTGTGTTTAGTTTTAAAGGTTTAACGTGCTTTTAAGTGCTTTATATATCTTTAAAGCAGTTTAGTGCCTTTTTAGCTTTCTCTAAACAGTAATTACAGTTGGGGGACTTACTAAAAGCAAGGTAACTACTCTTTTAATTAATTATAGGATTATACTTTTTTAACTAAGGTAAACTTAGGATTATGTTATATCCTGTAATTAGTGTAACGTTAAAATCTACTTATTATTTATCCCTATCTATTTTAATTAAGAGTAGTAAGTAGTAGGTAACTTTACCGTTATTATACTAATATAAGCTCCTTTCTTTATTTTAAATAGGAATAACCTCTTTATACTCTTTATTAGGGAGTTTCCTTCAGTTAACTAGTAAGGGGTGTATTAAGTTAGAAGTATTTCTGCTATTAATTACTGCTTTTACTTTAAACAGCCTCCTTTTCCCGTTTATTATATTAATATTAACGGAATAGTGTTTATACTCCTTTAACATTTAAATTATAGTAATTATCTGTCTTTAAGGTCTTATTTAGCTTAACCTTTAAGTACCTCTCCTTCTCTTTAAGGTTTTTACTAATTAGCGAACTACTGGTTTCTGGCCCTTTTAAAGGGCTTATAGCCTTTTCCTAACTCCTTCTGGAAAAATAAGTAACTTTAATAAACTTAGCGATTAACCTTTCTTAGGTTTTTACGCTTTAGTGTTTAGTTAACTTTAAATGGTTTAATGTTCTTAAAATCTTTAATAAGTTAATAGTACACTCTACAGGATTAGATTACAGTAATGTCTTTTTACTTTTAGATCTGTTAATAGTCTTCTTACTTTTATTATTCTTTAGCTTTTCTGTTAAGGTGTAGTAAGTACATTACGACTAAGCAGTTATTAAGTACCTTTTCTTACTAATATGTGGTGGGAGCTTAGTTAACTATAGTAACTTTCTATTTACTAGATTCTCTTATTAGGGAGTAGGAGATTTAGTAGTAGGCTGGTTTTAACTTTACCCTTACTACTGTATAGTCCCGTCTTTATACGTTAGGGAAGTAGTTATAAAGGGCCTTAAGTTTATAATGTTAGTTAAGAGTATAGTTATTATATATGTAATTAATCCACAGTATGTCCTTATAATTAGAATAGTTAATGTTAACTGTAGGTGCTGTAGTTATAAAGTATGGAACGGGAGGGGTGGTGCCTTTTTTCTTCTCTTCTTCCACTTACCTTTAAGTTTGTTATTTCTTTTAAACCTCTTCTTAAAACTTAGGTAATAATAACCTAGCTTATTCTTTTATAAAGTAGCTTTCTTTAATAAGTTAGTGTTTAAGTTAATTAGTGAAGTAAACTCTGTTATAAAGTTATAACTTAATTTCTACTGTTTTATCTTTAAACATTATAGTAAGACCTTTAACTTATAAGTCCTCCACTTTATTTACTAGCTTTTAATGTTTCTCTTTCAGCTCTTAAATCTTTTATTAGTGTGCTTATTTTATACTTTCTTAAGGGACTTTTAAGGTATTAATTTAAAGCATATTAACTTTAATGTAAGGTAGTTATCTAAACTGTCCTTTTTCTAAGGAGGTAAGGGTGCTAATTTACTTAACGTGTTTAAAGTGTTTAAGAGTTTTAAGGGGTATTGTTAAGAAGAACTTCTGTTTTTTTAGTTTAATTCTTTTAACTTATTCTCTTTTACCTTCTAAGGCTTACTTTACTATTTAGGTAGCTTAAAGGGTTAATTATTTAACTCCTTTTACTATCCTGGTGATTTTTAAGTTAAGGTCTTTTTTAGACTTCCTTAATTCCTAAGCTTACAGGGTAAGGTTTTTAAAGCCTGTAATAGCTAACTGGAACATCTCTTCCTAAAGTTAATCTTTTATAACCTGTACTTTTAGTGATTCTAAGTTTCCACTTTAAAGTCGGTCTGTTACGACTTATATTTCTGTAACTGACTCTTTTAAGACACCCTTAAGGATTAAGTATATTATATCTTAGGATTCTTCCTTTTCTTCCTTATCTTTTAAATTACATTTATCTATTTAGGTGTAGTTTTCTTTATTACCTGTTATCCTAATATGGATATCCCTTAAGTTAAACTTAATGTACTTCCCTCTTTCCAGGACAGGTTTTTAACTAACTTACTTTAATAATAAACATTACTGTGTTATATATCCTTTCTTATTACAGTTAAAATACTGGACTTATAACAGGTCTTTAAATTACTTTTACTGCTATTATTATTAAGGTTTATTGCAGTTAAGCTAATTCTAACAATTTATTATATTAATGTCTATTAGTCTAGGGTGGTAACCTGTCGTAATTGATTAGTTCCCTTTTTTAGGCTTACTTAGCTGGTAAGGGGTCTGTTCTTTCTAAAAGTTCTTTTAATAATAGTGATTATAATACCAGTTATTAGCCTTAATAGCTATCTTAACTAACTCTTAAAAGTGATCCAGTTAATCTTCTTAGTAAAGGTTTTTAATAACGTGTTCCTTTAGTCCGTTTTAGAACAGTATTATTAGGGCCTTTTAGCTAAGCTTAGTCTTTACTGCTTTTAATTTAAAGCGTATAAAGAACTTAAGGATTAAGGATGTCTGCCTTAAGGTTATAAGGTACTGTTTAACCTACCTAGGGGCGTTTAGTTCTTTAAACTTAATCTAGAGTTAATTAATAAAAACGTTAAAGTTATTAAAAAGGGCTTAAGTCTTAAGGGCCTCCTTTTATACTTTATTTACAGAGAGGTTATTAATTATCTTTATATAAGGTTTATATTAGCAAGTGGTTACTTTATCTAATAAGGCTTTAGTGAACCTAACCTTTCCTTCTTCCTTAAAGAACTACTTATCGTAATAAGTAATATAGCTCTAAAGTTAAGTTATCCACGACTTTAGTTATGTAAAGTCTCCCTTAAAGTGTAAAGGCGGAGGGAGCTTTACCCGTTTTTTTTATAAGCCTTTAAGGTTATTATTTTCTAGCTTAATAACGTTAAGTTAAGCTTAAAGTTTCTTAATAAAACTAATATAGCTTTTAATATCTTTAAGGAAGGCTTTATTAAGTTCCTTAACTAGTCCCTACTAGTTAAAGTTTAAGTCTTTAAGGTATATAACTAATTTATTAATAATAGAGAGTTAAGGTTAAACTTACACCTTTTTAATCTCCTTACCTTTTCCGGAAGTTAATATATTAATGGGAAAGAGGTAGTGTTTAGGAATTTAATAAATAGCGTTTAGAATTTAATGTTAGTATTATATTACGACCTGTACTTAATATAAGCCTTAAAAGGACTAATATAGGTTAAGACAGAACGTATAGCAGGACGTTAATAAGTAAGGGGCGTTCTGAAGACAGCTTATTAAGCTAATAATCCTAAATAGGAGGTTTAATGTTACTGTAGGTTACTATTACTATAATATATAAAGGTAAGTCTGAACAGTAAGATATAAATAAATAATTAAATATTAATGTAAGGAACTAAAGTCCTTTATTATAGTTATAGGTATAACTATAACTATTTATACTAACTAATTAAGAGGTATTTTATACCTTACTTATAGTGCTGTAAGTGCTTATTACGTAAGCACTTTATATATTACAAGTGTTCTGCTTATAAGGTTTCTCCTACTTATAGTGTAAGCACTTAGCATGCTGCGAGCAGCACCTCATTAGTTGTAGGGGCTTCGGGTCTTTGCACCCCTGGCCCAGTGCGCCTGGACGGTGTGCACCGTCCTCCGCACTGTTCCTTACGTAGGGGATTTATCAGGCCGCCCCGGCCCAAGTGACGGCCTGCAGGGTCGTTACAGTAGGTTAAGATAGAATGTATAGTAAGACGTTAACAGTTAAAGGGTATTCCAAAGACGGTTTATTAAGCTAGCCCTTTTAAACAGGGGTTTAATGTTACTATAGGTTATTATTACTATAATATATAAAGGTGAGTTTAAATAGTAAGATATAAATGAATAATTAAATATTAGCGTGAGGAATTAAGAGTCCTTTACATTTATTGTAATTACAATAATAACTATTTATACTAGCTAATTAAGAGGTACCTTATACCTTATTTGTAATGTCGTAAGTGCTTATGGCGCGAGCACTTTACTTCTTATAAGTACTTTACTTATAAAGTTTCTCCTGCTTATAATATAAGCACTTAATATGCTGCGAGCACTTTCTTATTAATTATAAGGGCTTTAGGTCTTTACACCCCTAGCCTAGTGCGTAGTACCGTGTGTACTGTTTCCTACACTGTTCTTTCTGCAGGGGATTTATTAGGCTGTGCCGGCTTAAGTGACGTTTTATAAGGTCGTTATACGATTCCCCTTTTTTAACGTTCTTTTTCTATAAAGAACTTAAGAAGTAAGTTCCTCCTTTTACTACATTACTATATAATAAGTAATTAATTCTTAAGTCTCGACATGGAAGTAAGGTAAAAGTATTAACTACTATTTAAACTTAATAGCTTACATACACACTTTTAATAGCGAGATATCCCCTTATTCTTTTTACAAATCTACTAACCCCCTACTTACCTGCTAGGTTTCAAACTGTTCTAACAGTTATAATTACTGTTTAGAGAGGCACTAGCCTTCCTAATATAACGCTTTTAGTGTTAATAAGGCAAAGTTAAAAGCTCTTCTTATTAAGAAGCAAGTCTTTAACTTACAGGTTAAATCTACTGCTTAACAGCTTTATAAAGCTATTACTAAATTGTAAGAGGTGTCGGCACGTTTAGTACGTCTTTATAAATAGCGGTCTCGACTTAAAGATTATGTTACAAAGGTGTTTAGTTATAAAGCAGAGTTATTAGAATTTTAAGAAGGTAAGGAGGTTAAGCTAAACGCTCCTCTTAAGGACATAAAGTTCTTTAACTAAGAGAACTTTTTAATAGGGTTTTTATATCTTACTGTTACTTTATAACTTAGTTTATCCCCTTTTCTTTTTAATAAATAAACGGCTCTTTAACGTAATAGTAACGCACTTATATTTCACTTCTCAGTATAATATATTAGGGTGTATTATACCGAGATATATCTTTATAAAAGGTTATAAGTTCGACTCCTATAAAAGTCTTCTACTGTAGGTTTAGTGTGACAACCCTGCAGGCCGTCACTTGGGCTGGGGCGGCCTGATAAATCCCCCGCAGAAGGAACAGTGTGGGAAGACAGTGCATACCGTCCAGGCGCACTGGGCCAGGGGTGCAAAGACCCGAAACCCCTACAACTAATGAGGTGCTGCTCGCAGCATGCCGAGTGCTCGCATTGCGAGCAGGAGAAACCTCATAAGCAAAGCGCTTACGTAGTGTAAAGTGCTTACATAACAAGCACTTACAACGTTATAAACAGGGTACGAAATACCTTCCAGGTAATTAGTATAAATAGCTATAATTATACCTATAACTACCGTAAAGGACTCTAATTCCTTACGCTAGTATTTAATTATTTATTTATATCCTACTGTTTAAACTTACCTTTATACATTATAATGACAGCAACCTACAGTAACATTAAATTCCCTATTTAAAAGTGCTAGCTTAATAAACTGTCTTCAGAATGCCCTTTACCTGTTAATATCTTGTTATAGGTTTTATCTTAACCCGTATTAATCCTTTTAAAGCTTATATTAAGTATAAATTATAATATAATACTAACGTCTCAGTTCTAAACACCTTTTGTTAAATTCCTAAACATTACCTCCCTTTTACTAACATATCGATTTTTAGAAAAGGTAAGGAGATCGAAGAGGCGTAAACTTAGCCTTAGCTCCCTACTATCGATAAGTTAGCTGCATACTTTAAAAACTTAAACCTTAACTAGTAAGGACTGGTTAAGGAACTTAATAAAGCTTTCCCTAGAGATACTAAAAGCCGTATCAGTTTTATTAAAAAACTCTAAGCTTAACTTAACATTATCAAGTTAAAGAATAATAACCTTAAGGGCTTATAGAAGAAACGAGTAAAGCTCCCCCTATTATTACGCTTTAAGGGAGACTTTACGCAGTTAAAGTCTTAAATAGCTTAGCTTTAAAGCTATATTACCTATTATAATAAGCAGTTCTTCGAGGAAAAAGGAAAGGTTAAGTTTGCTAAAGCCTTACTAGATAAAGTAACCGCTTATTAGTATAAACCCTATGTAAAAACAATTAATAACCTTTCTGTAAATAGAGTATAAAAGGCGGCCCTTAAAACTTAAGCCCTTTTTAATAACTTTAATATATTTATTAATTAACTCTAGACTAAGTTTAAAGAACTAGACACCTTAAAACAAGCTGAGTAACACCTTATAACCTTAAGGTAAACGTCCTTAATCTTTAAGTTCTCTATATGTTTTAAACTAGAAGCAGTAAAAACTAAACTTAGCTAAGAAGCTTTAGTAATATTGTTCTAAAGTAGTCTAAAGGAACATATTATTAGAGACTTTTACTAAGAAGATTATCTAGACTGTTTTCAAGAATTAGTTAAGATAGTTATTAAGGCTAATAACTAATATTATAATTACTATTATTAGAAGAACTATTAAAAGGAACAGACCCCTTACTAGTTAAACAAACTAAAAAAGGGGAATTAATTAACTATAACAGGTTACTACTCTAAGTTAATAGATATTAATATAGTGAACTGTTAGAACTGACTTAACTGTAATAAACCTTAATAATAATAGCAGTAAAAGTAGTCTAAAGACTTATTTTAAATCTAATACTTTAACTGTAATAAGAAAGGATATATAATATAATAGTACTTATTACTAAAGTAAGTTAGTTAGAAACCTGTTTTGGAAAAAGGAAAGCACATTAAGTTTAACTTAAAAGATATCTATATTAAGATAATAAGTAACGAAAAAAACTGTACTTAAATAGATAAGTATAACTTAAGAAATAAGGAAGAAGAGGAAGAACCTTAAGATATAATGTACTTAATCTTTAAGGGTATCTTAGAAAAGTTAATTATAAAGGTGCAGGTCGCGGAAGATTAACTTTAAAGTAAAAACTTAAAACTATTAAAAGTATAGGTTACAGAAGACTGACTTTAAGAAGAGATATTTTAGTTAGCTATAGTAGGCCTTAAAAACCTTACCCTGTAAGTTTAAGAACTAAAGAAGTTTAAGAAAGACTTTAACTTAGAAATTATTAAGATAGTAAAGGAAGTTGAAAAACTAGCCTTTTAAGTTACTTAAACGGTGAAATAAGTTTTAGAAAGTGAAAAAGAACAAACTGAGAGAGTCGAATTAAAGAAACGGAAGTTCTTCTTAACAGTACCCCTTAAAACTCTTAAACACTTTAAGCACGTTAAGTAGATCAGTACCCTTACCTTCCTAGAAGAAGGATAGCTTAAGTAGCTGCCTTACATTAAAGTTAATATACTTTAAATTAATACCTTAAAGGTCCTCTAAGAAGGTATAAAGCAAATATACTAATAGAGAGTCTAAAAGCTAAAGGAAAAACATTAAAAGTTAATAAACGAAGTAAAGGACCTGTAAGTCGAAAGCCTTACTATAACGTCTAAGGACAGAATAGTAAAGATTAAGTTATAACTTTATAATAAAGTTCGCTTTATTAACTAATTTAAATACTAACTTGTTAAAGAGGACTATTTCGTAGAAGAATAAACTGGGTTATTATTACTTAAGTTTTAGGAAAAGGTTTAGGAAAAATAATAAACCTAAAGGTAAGCGGAAGAAGAAAAGGAATAAGGTATTACTTCACCTATTCCGTACTTTATAACTGTAGTATTAGCAGTTAATATTAACTACCTTAGTTATAAAGACATATTATGGATTAATTACGTATACGACGATTACGCTCTTAACTGGCATTATGGGCTTAAAGCCCTTTATAACTACTTTTTAAGCATATAGAGATAAGATTACGCTATTATAAGGGTAGAGTTAGAACTAACTTATTATTAAGTTTCTTACTCTTTAATTAAAGAATTTAGTAATAAGTAGAAGGTTATTGTAATTAATTAAACTTTTACTACGTGTTAGTAAGGAGGAGTACTTAATAACTACTTAGTTATAACGTGCTTGCTATATCTTAATGGAAAGGTTAGAGAATAGTAAAAGCGGGAAGACTACTAACAGATCTAAGAGTAAAAAGATATTACTGTGATCTAAGCCTGTAAAGCGTATTATCGACTTATTAAGGACTTTAAAAACATTATACCGTTTGAAGTTAACTAGACGTTAAGGCGTGAAAACTTAAGAAAGGTTAATTATTAAGTTTATTAAAGCTGCCTGTTTTTCTAAAAGAAGTTAAGAAAAGACTACAAGCCCTCTAGAAAGGCCAGAAACTAGTAGTTCGCTAATTAGTAAAAACCTTAAGAAGAAGGAGAGGTATTTAGAGGTTAGGCCGGATAAGACCTTAAATAATTACTATAACTTAAATATTAAAGGAGTATAAGCATTATTCTGTCAGTATCGATATAACAGACGGAAGAGGGAGGCTATTTAAGGTAAAAGTAGTGATTAATAATAAGAGTGCTTTTAACTTAATATACCCCTTATTAGTTAACTGAAGGAAACTCTTTAACTAAAAGTATAAAAAGGTTATTCCCATTTAAAATAAAAAAAGAAGCCTATATTAATATAATAACAGTAAAGTTACTTATTACTTATTACTCTTAATTAAAGTAAATAAGGACGAATAATAAGTGGACTTTAACGTTATATTAATTACAGGGTATAATATAATCCTAAGTTTACTTTAGCTAGAAAAGTATAACCTTATAATTAATTAAAAGAGTAGTTACTTTACTTTCGGTAAGTCTTTTAACTGTAATTACTATTTAAAGAAAGCTAAGAAGGTATTAAACTACTTTAGAGATGCACGAAGCACTTAAAAGCACGTTAAACCTTTAGAACTAAGTACGTTTTAAGTTAAGTTTACTAAAACGGTTAAAAGACTAAAAGGTTTACTATATTACTTAAATAACAATTTAGAAGGTAAAAAGAAGTAAGAAACTAACTTACAGATAAGTAAGGAAGTCGACTTATTTAAAGTACTTATAGAATATAGGAAGTTTACTTTATTTCGAAAAAAGATACTGTAATTATTAGATTACGGACTATAAGATTACGAAATTAAGTTAAAGCTAAGAGTAAAGCTCTGTAACTTCTAGCTTTATTACTTAAACCCTTAATAGGCTAAGACCTTAAAAGAGTACGTTAATAAAAATCTAAAGAACAGGTTTATTATAAAGTCCTAGTCCCTAGTAGGGTACTTAATACTGTTTGTCTTAAGAAAAGGAGATAGTAAGTTACGTATAGTTATTAACTACTAAACGTTAAATAAGGATACAATTAAAAATTGTTACTTATTACTATTTATTACGGAAATGTGAGAACAGATTATTAAGGTAAACTGGTTTTTTAGCCTCGATTTCCTTATAAGGTTTAACTATATTAGAGTAAAAGAAGAGGATAAACATAAGACGGCCTTTTAAACTTGTAATAAGTATTACTAATACTATATTATATTAATAAGATTAATAAACACCCTTACGACCTTTTAAGGCCTTATTAACAGTGTTCTTTACCCTTTCCTTAATAAGTTTATCTTTATATATTTAAATAACGTTTTAATCTATTTTAAAACTTTAAAGGAATACTGAAAGTATATATAATAGGTCTTAACAGCTCTTGAAAAGGTAAAGTTAATAGTAAACCTGGAAAAGAGCTACTTTTACGTTTAGGAATTAAATTATTTAGGGTTTAAAGTAACTTCTGGAAAGCTTAAAATGTAACTAAAGAAAATAAAGGTAATTAAAGATTAACTTATTTTAAAGAATTAGAAAAGGTTATAAACCTTTATTAGTTTTACGAACTTTTATCGTTACTTTATTAAGTACTTTATGAAAATTGTAAGACCACTTTATAAACTTATAAGTAAAGGAAAGCTATTTAAGTAGATTAATAAATAGTAAAAAGCGTTTAAAGACCTTAAATACGCTTTTGTTATAATATTAGTTTTAACTTTTCCTGATTTCTTAAAACCTTTCCGAGTCGAAATAGACTCTTTAGAGTTCGTAATTAGCGGAGAACTTAGCTAAGTCTAAGACGATAGGAAACGCTACCTAATTACCTTCTTATCGAAAGGAATCCACAGCCTAGCTTTATAATATCTAATCCATAATAAGGAACTAATAGTGATTATTTAGTACTTTACTAAGTAGGTACTGTATTTAAATAGTATAGAAGAACCAGTTTAGGTCTTTTCAGATTATAATAACCTTCGGTATTTCCTAATAAAGGAGCTTAGCCTATAGTAAGCATAATAAGTAGAGTTAATAGCTCTGTTTTACTTCCAGATTTACTATATTAAAGGAAAAGATAATGGGTAAACTAATACTCTCAGTTAGAGATAAGACTATAAGGATACTAATCTGGTCCTAATTCCTATTACTATATTTAACGAAGTTAAGAACAGTATATTAAAGTATATATTATAAGTGTTAGATAATTAAACGTTAAAATAAATTATTAATATCTGTATAAACTTATAGATAAATTATAATATTTATTAATAATAATAGGACTTTTAAGTAAGAAAGCTAATAGAAAGTACTTATAAATATAAGTACCCTTTAAAAGACTTTTTAAAGTACGTGTAAGACTATAGTAAGGAATACTTAAAGTATTTAAACTATAATAAAACCAGTTATTAGCTGGAATAGTTATTAAAAGGTATAAACGGTATACTTAAACCAAAAGTAAAGCTTTAGTATTAAGAGAAACTATACATTTATAAACTAAGTAAACAGAAAGAGTACGTTTAGTAAGTTTATAAGTCTCGACTTAAAGGATATATAAGCTAAGTTAAGACTCTTACACAGGTTTAGTAAACGTACGCCTTCTTAGAAATGAAGAAGTTAGTTAAGGAAGTAATCGATAACTGTAATATCTGTTACCAGAAGTAGAATTAGTAATATAAGCTTTATAAGCTTCTTAAACTACTTCCTGTACCACAGACGTTATAAAGTTCCATTTTGCTCGACTTTGTTATTAAGATCCTAGAGTTTAAAGACCCTACTATAGGAGTTACTTATGACTAAATCCTCGTAATAATTGATAGATTAACAAAGTAAGCCTACTTTCTGCTAACCTTAAAGGATATAACAGTAAAGCAACTTACTTATATTTTTAAGAAAAAAGTAATTTTACAATATCTTTAGTTAGATAATATTATTATAGATTAAGATAAACTAATTATATTAAAGTTCTAATAAAGATTAATGTAAAAGATAAGTGTGAAAAGTAAACTTTCGATAATTTTCCACTTACAGATAGATAACTAAACAGAGCAAGTTTACCAGATATTTATAACGTATCTTTAAATATATGTTAACTTTAAATAAAATAATTAGCTTAAGCTATTATCGATAGTATAGATAGCTTATAATATAACGCTAGTTAAGTCGATAAATATATTACTATTCTTTACTAACTATAGTAAGGAGCTTAAACTTTATTAAGGCTTACTTACCGGCACCTTTTAAGTTACAGTTTACGCAGACTAAATGCAGGAACTATATAACTATCTGCAAACCGAACTCGAGTTTACACGTAAACGAATAAAGAAGTTTACTGACAAACATTAAACTAAGCAACCAGTGCTTAAGAAAGGACTCCATTACAATAGCGAATAAGTCGAGGGACTAACTTTTTAAGAGAGGGACTACGTTTACCTTTTTTCACGAAACTTACATTCGAAACGGCTTAGTAAGAAGCTTGACTTTAAAAGGTACAGACCGTTTTAAGTTAAGAAAAAGGTCGTTACCTTTAATTATAAATTAGACTTACTTACTAATATAAAGGTGCAGATTAAGGTTTTCCATATCTTACTTCTAAAACCCGTTCTGAAGGGAGTTCCTTTAAAAAAGAAGATTAAGATCGATGCTGATAAGGATAAGTATAACGTTAAGGAAGTTGTGGATTTACAGAAAGGAAAAAACATGTTTGAGTATCTTATTAAATAATTAGATTACAGCCTTAAAAGTAACTTATAAAAGCTTATTAAAAATCTTAAGTACTTAAACCTAATTACAGAGTTTTACCAGAAGAATCCAGATTAATTAAAACTGTTAATAAGAATTAGAAATAAGATAAAACCTAATACTTAAATTACTATACTGAAAAGTAAGACTACTGTAGGACTTAAAGCTTAAAAAGTGGTAAGAAACTCTTTAGTAAGTACAGAAAGACATTTATTAGAACACTTAACTAAGGTTGTAAGGACCTTAGACTTAGTAAAGAGGTAAGACCTCTAGAGCTCCTAAACGAGCTTTATACAAAAATAAATACTATTAAGAAGTTAATAAAGAAAAATAAGAACGATGGAAAACCCTTATAGGACTTACACTTACAAGCCCTTACTAAAGGAAGTTACAAACTTAATTATAAAGCAATTACTTATTATAGAAACCCTATTAAAAAGTTCCCCTAATTAAAAGACTTTACGTCTTCAGGAGGGGCGTCTAGCCTAACCTCCTTACTCTCCTAGAACTCTAATAACTCCACTTCACGGCCGAATGTTTTCGCAGCCTAGTCTTTAAGGTAAGACCGCTACTTATAAAGGCACACTAAACGCGTTAATACCTTTTAAAGTTTAGTAATAACCTTATAAAACTGCTAAGCAGCAGACTTAACTTATAAGTTAAAGTTCTGTTTTTTAACAAAAAGAGCCTTTAACTTCGCTTTACTAATATTAAAAGCGTTACATTAAGAAGGCTAATACCTCTCCGGAAAGTAATCGTAACTGTTAGACCAGTTCGAAACCTAGCAGACAAGCGGAAGGTTAACAGACTTATAAAAAGAATAAAGAGATATTTTATTACTAAATATATATATGTAAACTGTAAAGTTCAGACAGCAGTTAATGCTTTTACCTTATTCCCGTTTTAAGACCTAGGAGCTAGACATTTATTATATAATAAAGTAGTAAAAAGGGGAAGCTTACCTTTTAAGTTCTTTATAAGAAAAGAACGTTAAAGAGGGGGAATTGTGTAACGACTTTACAGGCCGTTACTTAAGCTAAAGTAACCTAATAAATCCCTTATAGAAAGAACAGTGTAAGAAGACAGTATATACTGTTTAGGCGTATTAAGCCAGGGGTGTAAAGACCTGAAGCCCTTACGACTAATAAGGTGCTACTTACAGCATGTTAAGTGCTTATATCGTAAGTAGGAGAAACTTTATAAGTAAAGCACTTACGTAATGTAAAGTGCTTACATAACAAGCATTTATAACGCTATAAGCAAGGTATAAAGTACCTTTTAGGTAGTTAGTATAGATAGTTATAATTATGCTTATAACTACCGTAAGGGACTTTAGTTCCTCACACTAATATTTAATTATTCATTTATATCTTACTGTTCAGACTTACCTCTATATATTATAGTGATAGCGACTTATAGTGACATTAAACCCCCTATCTAGGAGTGTTAGCTTAATAAACCGTCTTCGGAACGCCCCTTACCTATTAGCGTCCTGCTATACGTTCTGTCTTAACCTGCGCCAGTCCTCTCGAGGCCTGTGTCGGGTGCAGGTCGTAATATTTAGAACTTAGCTTAACTACTCTAATCGGTCCAGTCCTGGGCTTTCAGTGGCTTTTTTTGCTTTTTCTTTTTTATGTTAACTTCCTTTCTTAACAGCGCTTGTTCTTATAGATACGTTTTTCTGCTACGTACCATTATATAACTAGTTTAGGAGACCTTAGGGTATACTGATTCGCTTTTTACCTTCTAACTCCTTCTCTAAACTTACAGCGAAGCGTAAGTCCTCTGGTTATAAGAGGTAAGTTATCTTATAAGTTATTAGTTTGCAATTTCTGAATTCTTTATATTACTACGTATACGATTTACATAAAACTTATTAGCTCTGGAAGCTTAGCCTTACTGTTAGGTTTAAGGTCTTTATAACTTTGGCTAAAGGTTTTAATAAATGTCTTTCTATACTTATTAAAGAGTTTCTTACTGCTTTTTAAACTTTAAGTCTTATAGTATTCTTACTCTTCAGTATAGTAATATAAATATTGAATCTTATCTTATTTTAATTCTTATTATTAATTTTAGTTAGTCTGGATTTTTTTAGTAAAACTCTGTAATTAAGTCTAAGTATTTAAGATTTTTAATAAGCTCTTATAAGTTACTTTTAAGGTTATAATTTAACTACTTAATAAAATACTTAAATATATTCTTTCCCTTTCGTAAATCTATTACTTTCTTAATATTATACTTATCCTTATTATCGTTAACCTTAATCTTCTTTTCTAAAGGAACTCCTATTAGGACAGGTTTTAAAAGTGAGATGTGAAAGACCTTAATCTACACCTTTATATTAATAAGTAAGTTAAGTTCGTAATTAAAGGTAGTAACCTTTTTCTTAATTTAGAATAATCTGTACCTTTTAAAGTTAAACTTCTTACTAAGTCGTTTTAAATGTAAGTTTCGTAAGAAAAAGTAAACGTAATCCCCCTTTTAAAGAGTTAGTCCCTTAACTTACTTATTACCGTTATAAAGTCTTTCCTTAAGTATTAACTGCTTAGTTTAGTATTTATTCATAAATCTTTTTATTTATTTATATATAAACTTAAGTTCAGCTTATAGGTAGTTATACAGCTCCTATATCCAATTTACGTAGATTGCAGCTTAAGAGGTACTAGTTAGTAAGCCTTAATAAAGTTTAAGCTTCTTTCCGTAATTTATAAAAAACGGTAATATACTTATTAATTTAATAAACTTTATATTATAAGCTCTCTGTACTGTTAGTAATAGCTTAAGTTAATTATCTTATTTAAAGTTAACGTAAGCTTAAAGATACGTTATAAGTATTTAGTTAACTTATTTTATTTAGCTATTTATCTATAAGTGGAAAGTTATTAAGAGTTTACTTTTTACACCTATTCTTTATATTAATCTTTACTAAAACTTTAACATGATTAACTTATCTCAATCTGTAATAATATTATTTAATTAAAGGCATTATAAGATTACCTCCTTCTTAAAGATATAAGTAAGTTACTTTACTGTTATATCTTTCAAGGTTAGCAGAGAGTAAGCTTATTTCGTTAACCTATCAATTACTATTAAGACTTAGTTATAAGTAATTCTTATAATAAGGTCGTTAGACTTTGGAATCCTGATAATAAAGTTAAGTAAGATAGAGCTTTATAATACCTGTAGTATAGAGAGTGGTTTAAGAAGCCTATAAGGCTTATAATGTTAGTTTTGCTTTCGATAGCAGATATCGCAGTTATTAACTACCTTTTTAATTAATTTCTTTATTCTGGAGAAGGCATACACTTATTAAGCTTAAATAAGTGTTTTAACTCTACTTATATATTTACCGAGTTAAGACTTATAAACCTACTAGATATACTCTTCCTTTTATCTGTTTAGGTTATAAATATATAGTTTTTTTTAATATTAAAGCTTTACTTTTAGTTTGAATACGCTATTTACACTTTTTAATAGCTATTTTAACTAATAATTAATTTCATTATAGTTTAAGTGTATATAGTATTCTTTACTATACCCTTAAATTGGGTGACCAGCTTTTTGACCGCCCCTCCTTTCGACCACAAAACCCACCAAAACCACTAGATTCCACAACATCACCATTCAACCACCACTACACCAAAACTAACGCAACTTCACGTATGGTTTTATAACACTGTTATAAACATACTGTGAGCTTTTTAACTTTACAGTATTTTTATTACAGCTGTTATAAAAACAATACGTTTTTACATACTAATTTAACCCTTTTATATCTCTACCATCTTACGTAATAAAAATTTAATATAAATTAAGTAAGTAATTTACCTATATAAGATGCCAGAATTAAATACTAAAAATGCACATCTCATTAAGTGGTTATAATAATTAGGATTGGAAAAGGTAGAAGAAACTCCTACTATAACCCTAAGGGTTATAGCTGTAAAAAAAGATCGGAAATTAAAACAGTTATTATTTAACCACTTTAT
>Ga0247780_1000225_pt1 | contig 56312 bp, 48 predicted proteins | sample UWRJL079202R5_FD_179927 | JGI IMG/M metagenome (GOLD analysis project Ga0247780, IMG submission 179927) | Plant litter microbial communities from Arlington Agricultural Research Station in Wisconsin, United States - UWRJ-L079-202R-5 | ecosystem: Environmental > Terrestrial > Plant litter >...
TGAACCGACCAGTCCTAGGTCGAGTTGAATTTCCTTATCATTTTTGACTGAATTTCCCATAGTAATTTTTTTTTGGACCACCCTTACAACAAATTGTCCTCCGGACAGGATAATTAATATAACGTTAAAGTCTACTTATTATTCGTCCTTATCTACTTTAATTAAAAGTAGCGAGTAATAAGTAACTTTACTATTATTATACTAATATAAGCCTCTTTCTCTATTTTAAATGGGAATAGCCTTTTTATACTTTTTATTAAGGAGTTTCCTTCAGTTAACTAATAAGGGGTGTATTAAGTTAAAAGCACTTTTATTATTAATTACTGCTTTTACCTTAAATAGCCTCCTTTTTCTGTCTATTATGTTAATATTAACAAAATAATATTTATATTCTTTTAACATTTAAGTTATAATAATTATCTGTCCTTAAGGTCTTATCTAGCCTAACTTTTAAATACCTCTCCTTTTTCTTAATGTTTTTACTAATTAGTGAATTATTAGTTTCTAGCCCTTCTAAAGGGCCTGTAGCCTTTTCCTAATTCCTTTTAGAAAAATAGGTAACTTTAATAAACTTAGCGATTAACCTCTTTTAGGTTTTTATACCTTAATGTCTAATCGACTTTAAATGGTGTAATATTCTGGAAATCTTTAATAAGTCGATAATACGTTCTATAAGATTAGATTACAGTAATATCCTTCTACTCTTAAATCTGTTAATAGTCTTCTCACTTCTATTATTCCTTAACTTTTCTATTAAAGTGTAATAAGTACGTTACAATTAAGCAGTTATTAAGTACCCCTTTTTACTAACATATAACAGGAGCTTAATTAATTATAGTAACTTTTCACTTATTACTAAACTCTCTTATTAGGGAGTAAGAGACTTAATAATAGGTTAGTTCCAGCTTTACTCTTATTACTGCAAAGTCCTGTCTTTAAGTGTTAAGGAAGTGGTTATAAAGGGCTTTAGGCTTATAATGCTGGTTAAGAACGCAGTTATCGTATATGTAATCAATCTACAGTATATCTCTGTAATTAAGGTAGTTAATATTAACTATAAGTGCTGTAGTTATAAAGTACGGAATGGATAAAGTAATGCCTTTATTCTTCTCTTCTTTTATTTACTTCTATATACACTACTTCTCCTAAACTTCTTCCTAAAACTTAAATAATAACAGCCTAACTTATTCTTCTATAAAATAATCCTCTTTAATAAGTCGGTATTTAAGTTAATTAATAAAGTAAACCTTATTATAAAGTTATAACTTAATTTCTACTACTTTATCTTTAAACGTTATAATAAGACTTTTAACTTACAGGTTCTCTATTTTATCTATTAACTCTTAATACTTTTCCTTCAGCTTTTAAACCCTTTATTAGTGTACTTACTTTATACCTTCTTAAGGGACCCTTAAAGTACTAATCTAAAGTACACTAACTTTAATACAGGGTAGCTATCTAAACTATCCTTCTTTTAAGGAAGTAAAAGTGCTAATCCACTTAATATACTTAAAGTGTTTAAAAGTCTTAAGGGGTACTGTTAAGAAGAATTTCTATTTCTCCAGTTTAATTCTCTTAACTTATTCTCTTTTACCTTTTAAAACTTACTTTACCATTTAAGTAGCTTAAAAGGCTAATTCTTCAACTCTTTCTACTATCTTAATAATTTCTAAGTTAAGGTCTTTCCTAAACTTCCTTAACTTTTAAGCTTATAAAGTAAGGTTTTTAAGGCTTATAACAGCTAATTAGAATATCTTTTCTTAAAGTTAGTCTTCTGTAACCTGTACCTTTAATAGTTCCGAGTTTCCACTTTAGAGTTAGTCTTCCGCAACCTACACTTCCGTAATTAACTCTTTTAAAATACCTTTAAAGACTAGGTATATTACGTCTTAAGGTTCTTCTTTTCCTTCTTTATCTTCTAAATTACATTTATTTATTTAAGTATAGTTTTCTTCGTTACTTACTATCTTAATGTAAATATCTCTTAAGTTAAACTTAACGTATTTTCCTCCTTTTAAAATAGGTTTCTAACTAACTTACTTTAGCGATAAGCACTGTTATACTATATATCCTTTCTTATCGCAATTAAAATACTAGACTTACGATAAGTCCCTAAGCTGTTTTTACTACTATTATCGTTAATATTTATCGCAGTTAAGTCGATTTTAACAGTTTACTATGCTAATATTTATTAGTCTAGAGTGGTAACCTATCGCAGTTAACTAGTTTCCCTTCTTTAGTTTATTTAGCTAGTAAAAGGTTTATTCTTTCCAGTAATTCTTCTAATAATAATAGTTATAATACTAATTATTAGCTTTAATAGCTATCTCGACTAATTCTTAAAGGCAGTCTGGTTAATCCTTTTAATAAAAGTCTTTAGTAATATACTCCTTCAGATTACTTTAAAACAGTATTACTAAAGCCTCTTAGCTAAGCTTAATCTTTACTACTTTTAACTTAAAGTGGGTAAAGAACTTAAAGATTAAAGATATCTGCTTTAAGGTTATAAGGCGTTATTCCACCCACTTAAGGGTGTCTAGTTCTTTAAACTTAGTTTAAAGTTAATTGATAAAAACGTCGAAGTTGTCGAAAAAGGCTTAAGTCTTAAGGGCTTCCTTTCGTACTCTATCTATAAAAAGGTTATTAATTATCTTCGTATAGGGTTTATATTAGCAAGTAGTTACTCTATCTAATAAGGCTTTAGTAAACCTAACCTTCCTTTTTTCCTTAAAGAACTACTTATCGTAATAAGTAATATAACTTTAAAGCTATGCTATCTAGGACTTTAACTACATAAAGTCTCCCTTAAACCGTAACAGTAAGTAAGGGGAGCTTTACTTATTTCTTTTATAAGCCTTTAAAGTTGTTATTCTTTAGCTTAACAGCGTTAAGTTAGGCTTAAAGTTTCTTAATAAGATTAATACAGCTTTTAATATTTCTAGGGAAAGCTTTATTAAGTTTTTTAACTAGTCCCTACTAGTTAAGGTTTAAGTTTTTAAAACATACAGTTAACTTATTAATAATAAGGAGTTAAGGCTAAACTTACATCTCCTCGATCTCTTTACCTTTCTTAAAAGTCGATATATGTGACGACCCTGCAGGCCGTCACTTGGGCCGGAGCGGCCCGACGAATCCCCCGCATAAAGAACAGTGCAGGAAGACAGTACGCACGGTACTACGCACTGGGCTAGGGGTGTAAAGACCCGAAGCCCTTATAACTAACTAGCAGTTGCTCAGTCTTGGCAGGAGTGCTTACCTATTAAGCATCTAAGAGACCTTTAAGCAAAGAGTGCTTAGTAGTAGGTTGCTTAGTTCCTTACTGAGTAACAGGCTACTAAGTAAGGTATAAGGTACCTCTGGTTAATTAATATAAATAGTTATAATTATGCCCATAACTACCGTAAGGGACTTTGGTTCCTTACATTAGTATTTAATTATTTATTTATGTCTTACTGTTTAGACTTACCTTTGTGTATTATAATAATAGTAACCTATAGTGACATTAAACCCCCTGTTTAAAAGTGTTAACTTAATAAGCCGTTTTTAGAACGCCCTTTACTTATTAGCATCCTGTTATACGTTCTGTCTTAACCTACACCAGTCCTTTTAAGGCCTATGTTAGGTATAAGTTATAATACGATATTAACGTCTCAGTTCTAAACGCTGTTTATTAAACTCCCAGATATTACCTCCCTCCTCCCACTAATATATTAACCTTTAGAAAAGGTAAGGAGATTAAGAAGGTGTAAGCTTAACCTTAACTCCCCACTATCGATAAGTTAACCACACACTTTAAAAACTTAAACCTTAACTAGTAAGGACTAGTTAAGGAACTTAATAAGGCCTTCCCTAGAGATATTAAAAGCTATATTAATCTCATTAAGAAACTTTAAGCTCGACTTAATATTATTAAGCTGGAAAACAACGATTTTAAAAGCTTATAAAAGAAATAAGTGAAGCTCCCCCCATTATTACGCTTTAAGGGAGACTTTACGTAATTAAAGTCTTAGATAGCCCAGCTTTAAAGTTATGTCACCTATTATAATAAGCAGTTCTTCGAAGAAGAAGGAAAGGTCAGGTTTGCTAAAACCTTACTAGATAAAGTAACCACTCGCTAATATAAACCCTATATAAAGATAATTAATAACCTTTTTATAAATAAAGTATAAAAGGAAGCTCTTAAGACTTAGGCTTTTTTCGACGATTTTAACATTTTTATTAATTAACTCCAGACTGAGTTTAAAGAACTAAACGCCTTAAAGCGGGCTGAGTAACGGCTTATAACCTTAAGGCAGACGTTTTCAGTCCTTAAGTTCTTTACACGCTTTAAATTAAAAGTAATAAAGACTAAGCTCGGTTAAAAGGCCTTAATAATATTATTTTAAAGTAATTTAAAGGAGTACGTTATTAGAGACTTTTATTAAGAAGATCGACCAGACCGCTTTTAAAAGCTAATTAAGATAGCTATTAAAGCCGATAATCGGTATTATAACTACTATTATTAGAAGAACTTTTAAAAGGAATAAACCCCCTAATTAAGTAAACTTAAAAAGGGGAACCTATTAACTATAACAGGTCACTACCCTAGGCTAATAGATATTAATATAGTAAACCGTTAGAATTGACCTAACTGTGACAAACCTTAATAATAACAGCAGTAGAAGCAGCCTAAGGACCTGTTACAGGTTTAATACTTTAACTGTGATAAGAAAGGTTATATGGCACGGTAGTGCCTGTTATTAAAGTAAGTTAGTTAGAAACCTATCCTGGAAGGAGGAAAGCACGTTAAGTTTAACTTAAAAGATATCTATATTAGGATAGTAGGTAACGAAGAAGATTACACCTAGATAGATAAGTGTAACTTAAGAGATAAAGAAAAAGAGGAAGAATTTTAAGATATAGTGTACCTAGTCCTTAAGGGTGTTTTAAAAGAGTTAGCTATAAAGATGCAAGTTGTAAAAGACTAACTTTAAGGTGGAAACTTAAAACCATTAAAGGTGCAGGTTATAAAAGACTAACTTTAAGAAGAGATATTTTAGTTAGCTGTTACAGGCTTTAAAAACCTTACCTTATAAGTTTAGGAATTAAGGAAGTTTAAGAAAGACCTTAATTTAGAAATCACTAAAATGGTAAAAGGAGTTAAAGAATTAGCCCTTTAAGCCACATAAATAGTAAAGTAAGCTTTAAAAGGTAAAAGGGAATAAATTAAGAGAATTAAATTAAAGAAACGGAAGTTCTTTTTAACAGTACCCTTTAAGACTTTTAAACACTTTAAGTACGTTAAGTAGATTAGCACCCTTACCTTCTTAAAAGAAGGATAACTTAAATGGCTACCCTGTATTAAAGCTGGTGTGTTTTAGACTGGAACCTTAAAGGTCCCCTAAGAAGGTATAAAGTAAGTATATTAATAAAGGGTTTAGGAGTTAAAGGAGAAACATTAAAAGTTAATAGATAAAATAAAGGACCTGTAAGTTAAAGGTCTTACTGTAACGTTTAAGGATAGAATAATAAAGATTAGGTTACAGCTCTGTAATAAAGTTCACTTTATTAATTAGCTTAAATATTAACTTATTAAGGAAGATTATTTTGTAGAAGAATAAATTAAGTTACTGTTACTTAAGTTTTAAAAAGAGGTTTGGGAGAAATAACATATATAGAGGTAAGTGGAAGAAGAGAAGAAATAAGATACTATTTCCCCTATTCTGTATTTTATAACTGTAATACTAGCAGTTAATATTAACTACCTTAATTACAGAGATATACTGTAAATTAATTACGTGTATAATAATTACGCTCTTAACTGGTATTATAAGCTTAAGGCCCTTTATAACTACTTTTTAAATATATAGAAACGGGATTATATTGTTGTTAAAGTAGAGTTAAAACTAACTTATTATTAAGTTTCCTACTCTTTAATAAGGGAGCCTAGTAATAAATAGAGGGTTACTGTAGTTAACTAAGCCCCTACCACGTGCTGGTAAGGAGGGGTATTTAATAACTGCCCTATTATAATATGTTTATTACATCTTAATGGAAAAGCCAGAGAGTAGTAGAAGTAGGAAGATTACTAATAGATTTAAGAGTAAAAAGATATTACTGTAATTTAAGCTTATAAAGTGTACTGTTAACTTATTAAGGACTTTAGGAACATTATACTGTTTAAAGTCAACTGGACATTAAAGTGTAAGAACTTAAGAAAAGTTAATTACTAAGTTTATTAAAGCTGCCTGTTTTTCTAAAAGGAATTAGGAAAAGGCTACAGGCCCTTTAAAAGGGCTGGAAATTAATAGTTTACTAGTTAGTAAAAACCTTAAGAAGAAGGAGAGGTATTTAAAGGTTAAGCTAGATAAGACTTTAAGGATAAATAATTACTATAATTTAAATGTTAAAGGAGTATAAGTATTATTCTGTTAGTGTTAACGTAACAGATAGAAGAGGGAGGTTATTTAAGGTAAGAGTAGTGATTAATAATAGGAGTGTTTCTAACCTAATACACCTTTTATTAGTTAACTGAAGGAAACTTCCTAATAAAGAGTATAAAAAGGCTATTCCCATTTAAAATGGAGAAAGAGGCTTATATTAGTATAATAACAGTAAAGTTACCTATTACTTACCACTTTTAATTAAAGTGGACAGGGATAAATAATAAGTGGATTTTAACGTTATATTAATTACAGGTTACGATATAATCTTAAGTTTACCCTAGCTGGAAAAGTATAACTTTATAATTAATTAAAGGAGTAGCTACTTTACTTTTAATAAGTCCCTTAATTATAATTACTGTTTAAAGAAAGTTAAAAAGGCATTAAACCATTCTAAAGATATATAAAGTATTTAAAAGTATACTAAACCTTTAAGACTAAATATAATCTAAGTTAGGTTTATAAAGATAGTTAAAGGATTAAAAGGTCTATTACATTACTTAAATGACAATTTAAAAGGTAGAGAGAAGCAGGAAGTTAATTTACAGATAAGTAAAGAAGTTAATTTATTTAAAGTACTTACGGAGTATAGGAAGTTTACCCTGTTTTAAAAAAAGATATTATAATTACCGGACTATAGATTATAAGATTACGAAATCAAGCTGAAACTAAAAGTGAAACTCCACAGCTTCCAGCCTTATTATTTAAACCCCTAGCAGGCCGAAACCTTAAGGGAGTACGTTAATGAAAATCTGAAGAATGGATTTATTATAAAGTCCTAGTCCTTAGTAAGGTACTTAGTGCTGTTTATCTTAAGGAAGGAAGACAGTAAACTCTATATAGTTATTAATTACTAAACGTTAAACGAGGATATAATTAAGAATCGTTACTTATTATTACTTATTATGGAAATATATAAGTAGATTATTAAAGCGAATTAGTTCTTTAATCTTAACTTCCTTATAGGATTTAACCACGTTAGAGTAAAGGAAAAGGACGAATATAAGACAGCTTTTTAGACTTATAACAAGTATTACCAGTACTATATTATGTTAATAAGATTAATAAACGCCCCTATAACCTTTTAAGGCCTTATTAACAGTATTCTCTGCCCCTTTCTTAATAAGTTTATCTTTATATATTTAAATAACGTTTTAATTTATTTTAAAACTTTAAAAAAACACTGAAAATATATACGACAGGTTTTAACAGCTTTTAAAAAGGTAAAGTTAATAGTAAACTTAGAGAAAAGCCACTTCCACGTTTAAGAATTAAATTACTTAAGGTTTAGAGTAACCTTTAGAAAACTTGAAATATAACTGGAGAAGATAAAAGTAATTAAGGATTAACCTACTTTAAAGAATTAAAAAGAGTTATAAGCCTTTATCGGTTTTATAAACTTTTATCAGTGTTTTATTAAGTACTTTATAAAAGTTATAAAACTACTTTATAAACTTACAGGTAAGGGAAAGCTGTTTAAGTGGACTGATAAATAATAGAAGGTGTTTAAAAACCTTAAATATACCTTTATTATAACACTAGTCCTAGCCCTCTCTGATTTCTTAAAGCCTTTCTAAGTTGAAATAGACTCCTTAGAATTCATAATTAATAGAGAACTTAGCTAAGTCTAGGATAATGGGAAACGTTACCTAGTTACCTTCTTATTAAAAGGAATCTATAAGCTAACTTTATAATACTTAATTTATAATAAGGAATTAATGGTGATTATTTAGTGCTTTACTAAGTAGGCACTGTATTTAAGTAGTATAGAAGAACTAGTTTAGGTTTTTTTAAACTATAATAACCTTTAGTACTTTTTAATAAAGGAACTTAACTTATAATAAGTATAGTGGGTAGAATTAATAACTCTATTCCACTTCCAGATTCACTATATTAAAGGAAAAGATAATAAGTAAGCTGATACTTTTAGCCGGAGATAGGATTATAAAGATGTTAATCTAGTTTTAATCCTTATTACTATATTTAATAAAGCTAAGAACAGTATATTAGAGTATATACTGTAAGTGTTAAATAACTGGATATTAGAATAAACTATTAGTATCTGTATAAACTTATAAATAAAGTATAAAATCTATTAGTAATAATAAGACTTTTAAGTAAGGAGGTTAGTAAAAGGAACTTATAAATATAAGTACCTTTTAGGAGACTTCTTAAGACATGTGTAAAACTGTAGTAAAGAGTACCTAATGTATTTAAATTATAATGAAACTAGTTATTAGCTGGAATAGTTATTAGAAAGTGTAGATAGTACGCTTAAACTAAGAGTAAAGCTTTAATATTAAGAGAAACCGTATATTTATAACTTAAATAAATGGAAAGAGTACGTTTAATAGGTTTATAAGTCTTAACTTAAAGGACATATAGGCTGGGTTAAGACCCTTACACAGGCTTAGTAAGCGTACGCCTTTTTAGGAATGAAAAAGCTAGTTAAGGAAGTAGTTAATAACTATAACATCTATTATTAAAAGCAGAGTTAGCGTTATAAGCCTTATAAGCTTCTTAAACTACTCTTTATACTATAGGTGTTATAAAACTCTATTTTACTTAACTTTATTATTAGAATCTTAAAGTTTAGGGACCTTATTACAGGAGTTACTTATAACTAGATCCTTATAGTAGTTAACAGATTAATGAAATAGGCTTACTTTCTACTTACTTTAAAGGACATAACAGTAAAGTAACTTGCTTATATTTTTAAAAGAGAGGTGGTTTTATAATACCTTTAGCTAGATAATATTGTTACAGATTAAGATAAGCTAATTATGTTGAAATTTTAGTAAGGACTGATATAGAGAATAGGTGTGAAAAGTAAGCTTTTAACAGCATTCCACTTATAGACAGACAGTTAAACAGAGTAAGTTAATTAAATATTTATAATATACCTTTAAGTTTATATTAACTTTAAATAAGATAATTAATTTAAGTTATTACTAATAATATAAATAACTTATAATATAACATTAGTTAAGTTAACAGGTGTGTTATTATTCTTTATTAATTACAGTAAAGAGCTTAAGCTCTGTTAAAGCCCACTTATTAGCACCCTTTAAGTTATAATCTGTATAAATTAGATGTAAGAATTATATAACTATTTATAAGCTAAACTTAAGTTTATATGTAAATAGATGAAAAAATTTGCTGATAAACACTGAATTAAGTAACTAATACTTAAAAAAGGACTTTATTATAATAGTAAATAAGTTAAGGGGTTAACTTTTTAAAAAGGGGATTATGTTTACCTTTTTTTATAAAACTTACATTTGAAACAACTTAGTAAGAAGTTTAACTTTAAAAGGTACGGACTGTTTAAAGTTAAGAAAAAGGTTACTACCTTTAATTATAAATTAGACTTACCTACTAGTATAAAGGTGTGGATTAAGGTTTTTCACATCTTACTTTTAAAACCTACCTTAAAGGGAGTTCCTCTGGAAAAGAAGATTAAGATTAACGCTAACGAGGATAAGTATAACGTTAAGGAAGTTATAGATTTACGGAAGGGAAAGAACATGTTTAAGTATCTTATTAAGTAGTTAGATTATAGCTTTAGAAGTAACTTGTAAAAGTTAATTAAAAATTTTAAGTACTTAGACCTAATTGTGGAGTTTTATTAAAAGAATTTAAATTAATTAAAACCACTTGTAAAGAACGTGAAGTGAAAGTTAAACTAGTTAGTGTAACTTTAAGGAGGTAAACTAACTAATTTATTTAAGAAATAGAAAAATAAGATAAGATCTGATATTTAAACTATTAAACTGAAGAGTAAGATTACTGTAAGACTTAAAGCTTAGGAAGTGGTAAGAAACTCCTTAGTAGGTATGGAAGGATATTTATTAGAAACCCTAGCTAAGGTTAAAAGGACCTTAGACCTTATAAGGAGGATAGGCCTTTAAAGCTTTATAAGTATTATTAAAAAGAAAAGTTAGTAAAAGAAATAAGTATGTTATCGTTACATTATAAAACTATAGGAGGAAAGAAGTTACGAACTAAGTTAAAAAGAGGTTATTAGTTATAATAACCCTTTAGAAAAAGAACTAGTAGGTGTTCTTATTAGAAAGCCTCCCCAGTTAAAGGACTTACTAGCTTTAGGAGGAGTAGCTAGATAAGCCTCCTTTTACTTTTAAAAGTAGAGGATCTCTACCTTTTAATTAAATGTAGAAAAAGCTTGATTCTCTGTCCTATAACATTGAGTTTTAATCCGTTTAAGTTAAGTAATAGCTTTGTGGAGCTTTTAGGTTTTTAACTTTAAGTTTTATATAGTAGTGTTATGTTTAACGTTAAGATAGTACTTTTTAAAAAGAAGCTGTTAAAGGAAAGTGTTGCTGTAATTAAATATATTATATAAAGATAAAGCTCCTGTTAATAAATATTTAAAGTAGCTGTCTGATTATATAATAATAAGATAAGAAAGTAATTTTAAAAAATAACGATTATAAGGCGATATTTACGATTTAAAAGTTAAAGTAAAGTTTATAAGGTTACAGTGATGAAAGGTACTGTTTTTTAAAGTGCGCTTTTACATACGGTTAGTAGGTATAGTTACGTTAAGAAAGAAAGAACGTTTTTATTAGGGTTTTTTATGGAAAAAGAATATTAAAGAGGGGGAATTGTGTGACGACCCTGTAAGTTGTTACTTAAGCTGGAGTGGCCTGACAAATCCCCTATATAAGGAATAGTGTAAGAAGACAGTATATACGGTATTACGCACTGGGCTAGGGGTGTAAAGACCTAAAGCCCTTATAACTAACTAGCAGTTACTTAGTCTTAATAGGAGTGCTTACCTATTAAGCATTTGAGAGACCTTTAAGTAAAGAGTGTTTAGTAACAGGTTGCTTAGTTCCTTATTAAGTAACAGGCTATTAAGCAAGGTATAAGGTACCTCTGGCTAATTAGTATAGATAATTATAGTTATGCTTATAATTACTGTGAGGGATTTTAGTTCCTTACATTAATATTTAATTATTTATTTATGTCTTACTGTTTAGACTTACCTCTGTGTATTATAGTGATAGCGACTTACAGTGACATTGAACCCCCTGTCTAGGAGCGTTAGCTTAATAAGCCGTCTTTGGAACGCCCTTTACCTGTTGGCGTCTTGTTATACGTTCTGTTTTAACCTGTGCCAGTCCTCTTAAGGCCTGTGTCAGGTGCAGGTTGTAATAATATATTAGTAAAAGAGAGGTAATATTTAGGAATTTAATAAACAGCGTTTAGAATTAAAACGTTAGTATCGTATTATAACTTACACTTAATATAGGCCTTAAAAGGATTAATGTAGGTTAAGATAGAACGTATAGTAAGATATTAATAGGTAAGGAACGTTTTAAAGATAACTTATTAAGTTAACACTCTTAAATAGGGGTTTAATATTACTGTAAGTTATTATTATTATAATGTATAAAGGTAAGTCTAAATAGTAAGATATAAATAAATAATTAAATATTAGTGTAAGGAACTGGAGTCCTTTACGGTAGTTATGGGTATAACTATAACTATCTATATTAATTAATTAGAAGTACCTTATACCTTACTTAGTGGCTTATTACTTAGTAAGGGACTGAGTAACCTATTACTGATCACCTCCTGCTTAAGGGTCTTACAGATGCTTAGTAGGTAAGCACCTTTGCTAAGACTGAGTAACTGCTAGTTGGTCGTAGGGGCTTCGGGTCTTTGCACCCCTGGCCCAGTGCGCAGTACCGTGCGTACTGTTTTCCTACACTGTTCCTTATACGGGGGATCCGTCGGGCCGCTCCGGCCTAAGTGACGGCCTGCAGGGTCGTTACACGGGATTAGAGTTAAGCTAAAAGTTATAATAGACGAGATATACTATAAAGGCCGTAAAGGCTGAGAATATCTTAATTAGCGATACGATTACAGTTAGACATTCTCTTATTTAATTTAACTCTCTATACTTCCTTTTCCATCTGGCAGCCCGAATCCGAGTCGCTAAACCCGCGCCTAGAGCCACCCACTCCAAATCTAAGCCCGTCATTGTCGGCATCGCCTTCCCATCAGCCAGCCACACCACCGGCCCCCTTATAAGTCGCCGGCCATCTCGCATCCCGCGGCTACAATGTCTACGCAGGGTTTTCGCGCTATCGGAGCACCTCCTTTACATCGGTCCTAATCTTAAGCACTAGTTTGACTACCCCTCCTCCACTATAGAACACATAAGCAATTCAATTACGCATTTGTAGCCCCTCTATTAATTGTACTAAGTTCAGCGTACCGTGTTTCTGATAGATAGTTCTCGTCCACCTCGGAGAGACCTAACCTAGGTAGTGCTACGGTCTCCAAGAAGGTCGTATAATTACTAGAAGGTAAACAATCCCACCGCTGCAAAGCGCGACGGCTTATTGAACAGTTTACCGTCGTAATAACTCGGAATAGAAAAAAGCATCTCTTAGGCGAAACTATTCGTCTGGGAGGTAAAGCCTGAATTTAACCCCGGTAAGCTGGTCCTGCCCGGTCTCGAGCTCTAATCCCGCTATGTTGCGCTGGCTCAGCTTCGCGCCGAACTCGACCTCATACTCGTGGGGCTCGTCGCCGTCCCCAAAGTAAGCCCCGTTCGTGTCCTCAGTGGCGGTCAGATCAGCGCCCTTGATCTGCAGCTTTTGCACACAGAAGGCTAGCACTGCTGGGCCTGGATCTTCCCAGTCGACTTTCAGCGTACGCTTCTTAGATCGCTTGCCAGCGAACCCTAGCGGTGCCCCGTGCATGTTGACACCAAGGCCGACCTCGTCCGCCCCGTCCTTAACATCCGTCGACTCGAAGACGACCCCGGACCCGGTCACGACCCCCGTGATGAGAAATGCGCAAGCTTCTTTACCGTCCTTGAGGATGTCCATGATGGACTGTTAAGTCTTGAGCCCTGCGAAGAACTCAGGCGTCGGGTCCAGCAGCTCGATAGTCATGCTCTTGATCACGTAGGTCTCCGAGACGTCGGTGCCCGACTCGTGTGACACGTCGGCACCGATGCCGAAGAACTCGAGCACCTTGGCGAATAGGCCCACCTTGACTTTCTTATCGTCACCCTTCTCGATGCGATAATTCTCGAGTGTTTTGGGCTCGGTGATGTGATCGACGGCTAGGGCCGCCGGTATTGCCTTCTGATTTCCCATAATCCCGATCTTGTAAGTGACCTCTGTGTTAGCCTCTTTTCTTGAGCTAGCGTTCAATGGCCGAGAAAACATCCACGAAGAGCTCATAACAGCATTGGTAGCTTGAGAAGGATTTTGTCGTACACAGAAATTGAGGGTATTCGATATGTCCGCGTCGCGATGAAGCAGCTGGTAAAGGTCGAAAACTGGACGATGAAAGAGCTCGACGATTCGGCAGACAACGAGGTCGAAAACCTCATGCGTATGAATCACTTCAGCCATCCGCACTTCAAGGGTATTTCGTAACAGGCTGGGAACCACTTCTTCCGTTCCCCTAGACCGAGGAGGGTAACTTGGAGCAGGTCTGGAGCAAGGCCGACCATACTGACGCCTCCACCGAGCTCTGGGCTCTCAAGTAATTGGCCGGGTTGGCTTCCGGCATTCGCACCCTGCACAAAACTATCGCCACGGGAATCTGAAGCCCCAGGACATACGCTGTTTCCGGGACGGCGAATCTGAGATCGGGTTCCGGCTAGTTATCGTAGATGCCGGGCTTGCTAAAGTTTACCAGTAGATGGCCGAGTTTCGAATGGGTGTTACAAAGACAATAGCTACCTTAGTTATCTATGGGCCTCCGATTTCATCAAACCCCGCGATATATATCTACCCTACGCTTATATGACATTTGGTCCATTGGGTGCATTTTCCTCGAGTTTGCCCTCTAGATAGCATGCGGCTAGCGCGAACTCTAGAACTTTACAGATGAACTGAGGGGGACGGGAGTTCTGAGAACCCCGGTCCCTTTCTGGGTCTCTGACCATGGAAATTATGTTTTTCTTCATCCTGTGGCGAAGCAACTGATAAAATTTCTTCTGAACTGGCTATAGAATGGCTTCCCCTTGCACCGGGCCGTTAATATCATCGCCAATCAGCTCTTACGGACGTCCCTTTCAAAAGTTTTGGGCAGTGCCAAGCCAGCCACGCCTCGTTAATTAGATCTAGCTCAATTACCCCTTTTGCGGCCCTCTTGGTATTCATTACCTCCTTCACATCTTGTCACCTGCTTTATGCTTCATAATCCTTTCAATCCAAGCCTAAATACGCTCCTGCGTGACATTCGGCTAAAACCGCACCTTCTCGGAAAGCTGTGCTGTTCAATGGACAAATATTAGCCGAAGCTGAGCCGGAGCTGATCTAGACTGATCAACCGTGACGAAGAGTCACGTGACTATGAGCAGGGTGTTCGTCGATTTTAGAGTCGTGAAACAGAATATCCGGTACAAAAGCTGCTTCCATTTTCCCGTTCATTATATCCAGGCGACCAGACTGAAAGTGGCAGACGAGCGCAGCTATCAGACTTAAGGTTGGATCGAAGCCACGGGGCGGGTTTTCAGTAATAGTGGACCAATTCTCGCCCATCCTCATCCAATCGTATACCGTCCGGTGAAGAAGCTCTACCTGGGGTTTTGAGGAGGATGGCGAAGAGAGCTGAAGCAGGCCTTTGGTGGTTCCAACTAGAAGCCGTGCCAGGACCGGTAGTATCCGCGGCTCTTCATCCTTCGAGGGGTATGCGAGCGACTCGGTGCCTTGAAAGCTGGCGCCAAGCCAAATATAGGTGGCGGCGATGCGGCTGTTCCATACTCGCTTCCACTCGAAGAGTAATTGGTAGAGCTTGGAGGCCGTCTGCCGCTGCGGTTCGTCAAGACTTGTTTGAATGGCGTCGTAGAGCGCTTCCAAGCCGGCGGGTAAGTTGTCGAACGATTTCCATACGGCTTCAAGCCGGGGGTCATCCTAGACCGTTATAAGAAGTTGTTCCACCACAAGCACCACCCAGAGGAACACGCCTTCCGCTCGTTCCTCGATACCCGTCAGCAAATCCTGAATCTGGTTCGGGTATAGCCGGCCTAGCTCCTCAAATCCGATGCTGCTTTGAATCCGGCGCTTGATATACAGCCTCACATCGCTTGCGGTGAGCTCCTGCATTCTCAGAGACGGACTTGTCTGGAACCCCATTAGTAATCAGCATACTTCAGACACAACCTCCCCGCTCTGCTAAGGATGAACCTACCTGGAATGCGTCGGCAAATAATCTGATGGCAAAGTCATCATACCCTGGGAAGATGAGCAGGCGCTGCCGGGTTTTTTACCTTGTCGATTTCCGGGTTGATCTTGTTGGAGTGACACGGGAGGGGTCGGCGGACAAACAAAACTCGGACGCCAACACCTAGGATCTCCGGAAGGGTTGGCGTTGGCTTTACGACGCGTTCGACAATGTCCGGCCAAAACAAGAGCCGCTGAAGGAGGGGGCCCGCCCTATGACAGTCTCAGGCCCTTTGGTGTGCAGCGCCGTGACTGCTGATGGAAAGAAGAGGGATTGGTCCTAGGAATAATAGCGGCTAAGCGACGCAGGCACGTGACGCTGGGACAGAGCTGAGTGGATGGGTTTTTAGGCCGGGCTAGCAGCGGGAGGCCCAAACTTGGACGAAGCTTGACCCCAAATCTTGGCCTCTCCGCTATTGCGCCTTGGGCGAGAAACGGATCCCTCCCCCCAAGAAAAACATGCCCAGTCCCATATATGAGCCGTTAGAGGAGGGGAACCTCGATGTCCGCTTCCTGACACTTTTCCCCGCGGATGGATTCGACGCCGATATCCACTGCCGAGTATACAAGGCGAGCGTGATGGATGACACATACCCGACTTTCAAGGCCTTATCGTATTGCTGGGGAACACCTACGCCCCCTCAGCACATCACCTTGAACGGTTCGAGTATCGACGTGGGACCCAATCTGGCGAACGCTTTACGTCACCTTCGAAGCAATTCTGCCAATGTGGAACTCTGGGTGGACGCACTCTGCATCAATCAGGGTGATCTGGATGAGCGCAGCTCCCAGGTCAAGCTGATGGACTCCATGTATGGCGACGCCGAAGAGGTGGTTGTGTGGCTCGGAAGCGAATCGTACGATAGCAATGCGGCTATGGACATGATTAAACAGTGGAGCGAGTGGTTCGATCGTGGTGGCAGGACGGACGCGAACACTGTGGCCCGCGATTTGCCTCTTGCATTTGACGCATCAGCCGCCGAGGCTATCGGCAACCTCCTTCGCCGACCGTACTGGGAGAGAGTATGGGTGGTGCAGGAAGTGGCCTGCGCGAAGGAAGTCGTTGTCACGTGTGGCAGAAGGACACTCTCCTTCGACGACTTTGAAAAGGCGTACGCGGCTTGGGACCGCGTGTGTGGTTCCCTCGGCTCGAGACCCAGTGAAGTATCGCGCCGCTTGCTACTCGACTCTATCCGGCAGCGGAACCTGCGCCAGATGATCCAGCACCGCGACTTTAGGATCATGTCGTACATAGACTGGGATCAGCCCCGGGCACCATTCCTCGAGGTCATCGAATCCTGCCGCCACCTCAAGTGTTCGGACCCTCGGGACAAGATTTACGGCTTTCTTACCCTGGGAGGCCCGCACACGAAGCACTTTACCGCTCTTGCCTCCCCAGACTACAACAAGGCCGCCACCCAGGTGTACTGCGAGGTGGCCCAGAGACTCTTGCTGGACGATGGCTCTCTCCGGCTGGTCGCCCTCGCCTCCAACATTCGCTCGTGCTCGTCAAACCCCACGCAGCTTCCCTCATTGCCATCTTGGGTGCCAGATTGGACATGTCCGGATCGTCTGAGCTCCCTGTACCTGCCGTTCACGGGGGCGACAAAGCGGCCCCGGAGCAGTGTCGATATCCAGGGCTTTGTCCGGTTTTCGGAAAACCACCGGGTGCTGTTTGCCAAGGGTTCCATCTACGGCACGGTCGCAAGAACATTTCCCCCGGATTGGCTGAGCGATTTGGAAGGCAACAAGACTGACATCCTTGGTGCGTTTCTCGGCCGTACGTGTGCGGACGGCATGCCAAAACTCCAAGCCCTGTTCCGGGTGATGACTCTGAACATGGCCTGGCCCGAGGTGGAAGACTGGTTGGAACTTCAATCGTTCCTGCACAAGACCGGATGGTATCTCGGGAAGCTGTGGCTGCAGGGTGAGGAGGGCGGCCCATCCGACGCCGAACGCCGCTTGCCGCTCGCTTCAGATGTCTTTTCTGGCGCCCCAGCCTCTTTGCTGGCCGAATTCAGCAAAATGACGTGCTCGGGCACCAACTGGAAGGAATCTGGCGAACGACTGGACGTCGTCGACTTTTGGGCGACAACACAGCGGAGGGTATCTCATCGGTTGCTTTTCGAGACGGAACAGGGAAGACTCGGTCTTGGACCACCCGGCGTGCAAGCTGGAGACAAAATCTGCATTCTGCACGGATATCCGGGTCCCTTCTGCCTTGTAGCTGAGGGAACCTGGTTCCTGGCAAGGGGGGAGTGCTGTCTGGCCGGTATAAGCCTCAGTGATGCGGCGGATAGTTTGAATGTGGGGCCACCCGCCGATATAGAAATCCACTGATACAGGGAATCCAGATATGTAAAAACGAAATAATAACGAGACGTTGAAGAGAGGCAGAGCGCTGTGGGTGGTGTTAACCGCGACCTGAAAGGCCAAGGGCCGGTCACGTGTTATATATGATGCGGGGGGTTTGATCAAAATGCCGCGAACTTCCGACCCTCGGGTTGAAGGCCAAACCGCGACATTGGACTGAGAGCTGCCTTTTCTGATTAGCGGTCCATCGAATTTGCTACGCAACACCGAGATGTCTATTGAAGGTGCGTGTATCCTTGAAGAAGGAAGCGTTTGGCAAGAATCCCGCCCTGATTTTACTCTTCTCCAGTTGGTCGTCGGTTCAACCGGTCGACTGTCGAAACGCCAGATGTTAGACCGGAGCAATCCCAGCAAGCCCTCTTCTCTTCGTTCATCTCTCTATCCGCCGGTCTTAAGCCGGTAGAATCCCACAATGAGGATGACATCACGTTGCAGCCTTTTCTTTTCAGGGATATAGGTGCCGTTGGTGGGAGCCTGAGCCTCCTGGGTCATGGCAATTTCTTCAGGGTGTACGTGCTTTCCGAGGACGATTATGCCGACCACCATGCCCGGTACGTGTTCAAGCGTACCATCCCGCCCGCCAGGAAGCAGCAGGACTCGGATTCCATATTCAGAAGCCGTGTCAAGACCCTCATGCTGGAGCTGCCTCCGCTTTCTCTTCTGCAACCGACCTGGAAGATCCACGCCTGACTTTGTCGTGTCCCGCTCGCTCGGTATAACGGCGTTACACTTGCTGGCCATGGCCCCGTATCCAAAGCAGAGCGACTACGACACCAGAGTTCTCCTCGGCTGCGTCCTGGACTACTTCGACCCTACCGCGCAGGAGGTCTCGGCGCCGTGCGCCCTCATCGGATACAGCGCACTCCACATGGCGGTGCTGCTGAGCAACTCGGCCATGGTGGACGGGCTGCTTAGAGCCGGCTCCGACCTTACCTTGAAAGATGAAAGGGGATCCACTCCTCTCGGCTGTGCAAGAGAAGTCCTCTCCTGCTTCCCAAGCACATTCACGTTTAGTAGCTCGAACACATCAGAACATCAGCTGGGCAAGGCGAGGAAGAGGGCCGAAGACATCCTCAAGGCGGTAGAGCGTGCCAGTAACAATAGCTTTCGGAGTGGTGAATAAATGGGGGAAGGAGCAAGATGACGGGTGCGGCGGAGCCATGCATATCAATATTCCGCAAAATAACCGTGAAGAATGTGTAACTAATCCGCGGGACCGCTATAGTAATGTCCTGAGTAGGACGATACAGCAGATCAAACCCCAAGCTGAGACCATCCAGTAGCCCGTCCCGGGAAGACTACAACAGGCCGTACCATATATTTCGGCCGCCACTCCTCTGCCTATCGTCCGCTTCACAGGCGGCGAATGGAGACCATGAATTCCACCTCCAACACCACCATTTGCACACTTGTCTACCAGTCCGGTACAGCCGAGCCGCCTCGCGGCATCAAAGGCCTTGTGCCGGTAAGCAAGCTCGGCTGGCGTCAACCCATCCTTATCGAGCGCGTGCTGGCCGCGGTCACCGCAGAGCTCGAGGGCACGTTCCACGGCGGCAAGATTGTTTCTCTTTGCCGCGCAGTGCAGCATCGTCCGGCCTTGGAAGTCCACGGCGTGGGGGTCGGCACCGCGTGCCAACAGCAAGTCGATGGCGCGCGTCCTCTTGCTGCAGACAGCGTAGTGCAGGACCGACTGGCCGCCCGCGTCCCGGGCTTCTATGCTGGCGCTGATCGGCAGCCCTAGCAGGTATTCGAGAAGCTCGATGTTGCCTCTCTGGGCAGCGAAGTGGAGGAGCGACCTCCCGGCGCCATCGCGGGCGATGCAGGAATACGCCTGGTCCCGTTGAAGATAGGCGTCGAGATGCTGCGGCTTGCTCTTGCTCGACCAAGCCGTATACTGGAGGATGGTCATGCCAGCGCCGTCGCAGGTCGCAAGCTCCTCGCCAACAGCGTCACGATGCCTCAGGAGGATCATGCCCACCACGGGCCCGAAGAAGACGTGGAGAGGCGTCTTGCCGTCGGCGTCGCGATTCCCGAGGTCGGCACCGTGCTCGAGCAGTATCCGGCACGTGTCGTAGTTCCCTTGGTGACTGACAGCGATATGGAGAGGTGTGCTTAGAGGGGGCAAATGGCATTAGCATACACACGCATACACATACACTGAAAAGAAAAAAATAGAAAAGGCGGGCCTAAACTCACCGGCCTTCCTCGTCTTTGGAATTGGCATCAGCGCCCTGGCTGAGAAGAAAGGTTACCATCTCGGCGCAGCTGGATGATACCGCTGCCTATGTGCGTTTGCAGAGTCAGAACACGCTTGCTAAGTCGACAGGCCGCACGGGAAGAGTGGGCGATGGGGAGGAGGGGACGAATGGGATCGTGTTCCCAAACTTACGTGCAAGAGTCCGCGGCCATCGAGAGCCGTGTCCCACGGAGTGGCCTTGCCCGCACTGAACATGAGCTGCACGGCTGCTAGATTGCCCGTCCGGACGAAGTCGAATATCTCGGCCTGTTCGGGGACGATGCATGGGAAACGAGCGCTCCACCTCACCGAAAATAAGCCGCTCAGGGAAGAATGGAGACTCGAGACGCAAAAGACGGAGAATCCTCCCCGGAGATGTCCGTAGCTCACATATGCCTGGCATCCGAAGCCGCGATCGCGGCCACCTCCGGGACGCAGCTGCGCCGTATAGGCCGGCTGTGCGTCGGCCCATGTCTTCTTCAGCACGGGGCCGGACCAGAATGCAAAACTGCCGAGGCTGGCCCTGAAACAGAGCCATGTGCTGGCCCGGACCGATACCGGCTCGGCGTAGGACTCGAGGAACTGGGAGAGCAAGGGCCGCGAGACGCATGTGCTGTCGGGGGGATGGGGTAACGTTGCGGCGTCGCCCGGTAATCCGTCGACGGGCGGACCCGAGTTGTAAAGAATGGTGAGTTTGCTGCTCGGTGACGTGCGTTTAGCATGCCAGCTATAGGAGGGCCGTGGGAGGGAAAAAGAGGGACAGGGTATCACCTCACATTTGGATTGTCGCTAGGTCAATGGAGAAGGCCGAATGATACATCTGGAGCCGGCGAGAGAACCTGACCGACCACTGCTCGCCGGCAAAGCAGTGTTTTACTTTGGCCCATGTCTGTAGCATCTTCCCGCCATCTAGACGCGTGCAAACGCGCCGAATGCGGGATTCCATCTGCCGCAGGTCGGCCCCACAATCGGCGAGCCGAGCATCGAAGCCGGCCGGCAGGTGAGCCTGGAAATCCGAGAAGCGCGGGTCCTGCGCGAGCGTCTGCAGCTCGCTGAACGTCGATTGGAGCGCCCTCAGCCACAGGGCGAGGTGCCTCACCTCTGCGGGCGCATCGGTTAATTTCTGGTAAAACTCAACGAGATGCGCACATGATTGGACGCCGACAACGAGGATGGTCACAATGTTGGCTGCGGCGGAGACAGGGTCGGCCATCGACACATAACCCCCTCGGGTCTAGGAGAGAAAGCGAGAGCGAAACGATATTATTGAGGGCGCCCGAAAGGGCAAGAAAGGCGAGAAATAGAAAAAGGGAGGGAAGAAGAAAGCAAGCAAGAAAAGGATGGATAGAACGTCCTTATGATGGAAAGCACCCCATAAAATCCAGCCAGCGCATCTAACCACTTTGGCTACCTTGGGGCTGTCTAAAAGACTGGGCAAAGAAGACGGCGTCCCAATGGCTACCAGTTCAGCTCAAGGAATCTGCCGATCTCTTGCCCCGTAAGAGGGGCGAACTGCCAGACATACAGCAAATTGTAGCGAGCGGCGAATGGCAACCAAGGGGCGGGGAATGCTGCGCCTCCAAAGAAAATCTGCCATTGCCTTCGAGGCAACCCAACAGCAGCTCAGGCATTCGCGCTAGTGACAAACATGCCAGCATTCACGTTTTCTTGCGTATATCTCCTTCTTCGATAAGCCGTTCGTCCTGCTTGGCGCTGTCCATGACCTAGACAAAACTGTCAACCTACACCCGTTTCAAACTCATCAGCGCTGAGAAGGGACTACATACGAGATACCGCGGACTCTCATCGCTGCTACCACCCTTGCTTTTAATGGTGCCATCGCGCCATCTGCCTAGGCGGCATCAGAATATGCTCCGAGAAAAGCAGAATAGAAAAAAAATAAGGAGGGGGAAAGGAAGAGGGAAGGGAAAAGAAAAGAGGGAGATGCGGGTTACCAGCGCGATAATAGTAGACTTCGTCGCCAGCCTTGTATTCGCTGACCTCTTTGCTGTCAGCTGGGGGTTCGGGTTTGGAGGACATGCTGGAGAGAAGGTTAGAAGATGGGACTTGGAGGGTGTGAAGCCCCGCCTCTGAGCATGGTGCGGGGGCCTAGAAATTTATAAGTGCACGATTGGCTGGTTACACAGTGCCCCGCTATTGCGGCTGCCGCCGTCTCATCTCCCTCTTCCAACGAGGTGGAAAGTTTTGGAACATAACGGAGCTCCAGCGACCCACATCCAGCAACCGCATAGCCAGCACGCGATATCGTACGTCTGATACCCGACGCCCAATACCAGCCGATATTTCATTTCATTGATATTTATATTTATGCCCTATTGTTACATTGTTCCCATGTCTCTCCGAGAAAAGCTCCTTGAACAGAAAGAGAAACAGCCAGGCTTTATCTCGGTGCGGGATCTCCAGGATCTGGTTACCGCCGATTCTGTCGCGCGGCTGCTCTCATGTGATGACCAGAAGAATCTGAGCCAGGCCGACCAGGCCGCGCTGGAAGAGGCTCTCCCTAGAGCGCGCAAGTTAACTGCGGTTCTGATCCTCGCACAGCTGCAAGCCTATATTCTCGATATAGTCGTTAAGCGTGGGATAATTGATGAGCACGTGTTCCCGATCGGACATGGGACGGCCATTCTGCCGCTTAGCGCAGGGGAAATGGAAAGGGTGCGTAGAGAAGAGTGGGCCGTACCGCTGGTCCTGAAGAGAAAGTACCACATCAAGCTCCCCCGAGGTGCGGTGCTCCCATACCTACGTAAGGAAAGGGTCAACCACGGGGCGTTTGGCATTGTGTACAAGGTGAAAATTGCCTATGGGCACTTAGAGTCGGACTTGCCGAGGATGACTGAGGTAAGGTGATCAACACATTCCCCCCGCCGCTACCCCTCTCTCTTTTTCTTTCTTAGCACGACCTTTAGTCCGTAATCCATCTCTCCCTCCTTAAGGTACGCATTCTAATTCGGCGGCGCTCTGTAGGCTCTTGAAATGGCTCTCAAGGAGGTCGAAGTTGAGGAAGATAAGGAAGAGGCAGTTATGAAAGAGGTCATCGCCTATCGCCAGCGGCAACACCCTAATGTCGTTCCTCTGCTCGCCTCCTACACGGAGCGCAGAAACGAGTCCGGTTATGAGACGATACGCGTCTCAATGCTGTTCCCCTTCGCTGACATGGACATGGAGACGTGGCTCTCCCTCCCAAAGACCCCCACCGCCTTAGCAATTCTCTCCCTGCCGGAGCGGAGGCTATGTTTGTATAGTATGGCGGCCCAGCTAGTCTCGGCGCTTGCAGGCTTCCACCGAGAGGTCGGGGGGCTAGTTGCCAGCCACCATGATCTGAAGCCCAAGAATATTCTCATCTTCGGCCACGACGTCATGATCACGGATCTGGGCATGGCAAATCTAGCTTACTTCGGCAGGGCCGGTGCGAGCGGCGCCGACGGGACCGGCGGACTGGGCACCAAAAGCTACCGCCCGCCCGAGTACTACAAGGGTGACAGCTGGGAGGGAGACGAGACCCAGAAGTTTGGAAGGGCTTTCGACATGTGGGCCATGGGATGCATCATGGTTCAGGTTGCGGTGCTCGTCGTGTGGGGTTGGGAGAGCGCCAAGCTGCACGAGTTTTGCAAAGCGAGGGAGACGTTCGTGGACCAAGAACAGCAGAAGCGAGGCCTAGTGGAGAGACGGCTGTCCGATCCTGACGATTCTTTCGTCAAGAGCACTCCGGTGGTCGACGAGTGGCTCACTATGCTGCAGCAAAAGGACGGCAGCGCCATGCTCCGACGCTTTCTCCGTACCGCGGTTCAGATGCTCAGACGCGACCCATCCGAGAGGATATATTCTTGGGAAGCAGCGCTCGACTTGCATGAACTACTGAACCCGGACGAGCCGAGGGCCGCACTGTCATCGGTGACGGCTTTGAGACAGCAACTACTGCCTGGCGGAGCTGCGAGTGGCGTCGAGACGCCTCTCCATCGAGCAGCCGCGCGGGGGAACCTTGTCCGGGTAACGGAGCTGCTCGCGGCAGGCTGGTCGGCAAAGCAGAAGGATAAAATGGGCCGCACGGCCTCCGAAGTCGCGGGCCTAAACGGACAATTTTATCTGCGAGACCTTCTCTTGCGGGCTAGCAGCATCCAGGACTCAGGCGGCAAGGCCGATTTGCGAGACGCTGCCGCAGAGCCTGTAGTTCACGTTAACGAGCAGATTGGTTTTCGATTGCACGAGAGGACACAGTCGCAGCTCGTGGCCGGCGTTGCCGAACCGGCAAGGCCAGAGCAGGAGCAAGTCCCCGATATCCTTGAGAGCAGAGGGGCACTCGGCCGCACCATCGTCCATGAAGCAGCGCAGCGTGGCGACGCGGCCTTTTTAACTCTTTTGCTTGACGATAGCGAGGCAAGCAAGGCAGTCTCGCTAGTTGATTTGTTTGGTATGACACCCTTGCACTTGGCTGCAAGATCTTCGGCCGATGCAGCGACTGCCATCTTACAGGCCGCCGCGAGTAAGCTGGACCTTCTAATAGCCAAAGACCAATATGGGCGCATCCCCATACACTTGGCAGTCGATGCTGGAAAACCGGAAATTGTCCTAGTCCTGTTGAGGTTTTGCCGTGATGAGGCTGAGGTGCGCCATATGCTCCGGCAACAAAATCAAGATGGCAAGACGCCCTGGGATGTGGCCTGGAAAGATCACAAGAAGAACATAGTTCAGATACTCCAGCACGCTGAATCTGTTGTCTAGCGGATAGCTCTGCTGAATGAGACTCCGACTACTCCTGGTTAGCTTTCGATGAGGGGGTTGAGGCCCCGCATAACGACTGTGATGGTCCCGCTACTGCCAGGCGCAGAAGGATCCCGGGAGCGATGCCTTTGCATCCTGCTTGTGAATTGTGAACCAAAAGAGAAAAGATGGAGTGCTTAGGGCAGCGTTGGAATATATCGGGACAAAATAGGGTTGTCAATTAGACTTTGCAACTGCCTAACTCATCAACAACCCGCTGACGGAAGGAGTCAAGCAAGTCCGGGCCGTCATTCGCGTCAAAGTTACCGTCCAGGCAGGCGTCAACCACGTTGCGATATATGCTGCCCATTCTGAAGGCAATATCCACCCCTGATCCGGGGGATCCGTACTCCTTCAAGATATCCCGAACTCTTTTGAGATGATCTTCCTTGCATTCCGTTCCTTGCAGCTCGGTAGCTTGCGCGAGTATTTTTACCAGCGGCTTCCAGCACGCAATTTCAACCATGACGATGCCCAGACTGTAATAGTCGTGAATCCTCCGGAACGTGGTGGTCGGGTCGCGGAGAACACTATGGTGACGGTAACAGTTTGCATGCTTGTCGCTACCGTGACCAGAGAGGGGGTTGGTTAGCTATGCTTCGCCATCGCGTGGGGCGGATTCGGAGGAAAGGTTGGTGGAGGGGGCAGCAACTGGCTTCTTACATGGGCTTCTCTGAGTACTCATTGGGTCCGTCGCGCCGGGCGTAGTCAAAGCCGACCAGGCGGGGGCAGTCGATGCTTGGCCGTGCTCCTGGCGTCGGCGGGAAGAAAAGAACATGGTCGCTCCGGATGCCTTTGTGGACCCAACCCCTCTGATGGATGCTCAGGATCGTCTCGGCGAGTGCCTGCGCGAGGCGTATTCGCATCTCAACAGGGGGCTTTGAGATACTGTACGCCTGATATAGCGTGACGAAGTCCAGTTTCTCCGTGTGGTTGGCGCACTCTGGTGGCAGATGATACACAAAGCAAAACTGCGACGTGGCCTGGTCTTCATACCAGCCTTTACACTTCAACGTACGAGGCTTGTTTGCCTCTCCGTGTAAAGCAGGCTCGAGTTCGTGAAGGAATCGCGCTAGGTCTTTGATGCGGCTGTACACTATATCGCCCGTATCGTCGTCCGGATTATTCCCATAATCTTTTGGTTCCACCAGGACGAGTTCCCTCAACGCCGGTTCCTGGAGCCTATGCCAAGCAAGACGCAGGCCGGAGCTATCGCCGATCTCGATAATTTCTCGTTTTCGACGGTCTAGGTCTGTTGCCATATTGATGGAGTTCAGGTTAGGTATGGACCACGCCGAACAGAAAGAAAGGTGAAGTGCACAATCGAGAGCGGGGCGTCCTCGCGGACGGGGGAATTGCTGTGTCAGGACCCCGCAGTCATGACGACGGCCGTCGCGGCCCGAGGCAGCAACGTAACAGCCAATCATTAGACATAGCATGCGATGAAAATCACCCAACTACCTTAGCCAGCTTCCCAGTCATACCCATCAAACCAGCCCCAAGCAAACAGGTACTTGCGGGTGCTGGGAACTCCTTGGCCAATCCCGATACTGCAACCAAGCGGTCTGTTGGGAGAAATACACCACCGAACTTTCGATGGAGGCACATGACCATAACACCGCCCAGGGCTGCCGTCTATTTTTCCGTCTAGTTTCTATCGAGATTACCCACCCGCTCTACCACCCCTAGCCCCTCTTAACTGATCCAAAAGCCTCTATGTAGAGCCGGAGCCGGAGCCCCGCACGTTCTCGCCGTTCTCACACCGCCCCAAATCGCGTTATTCCCCACACGAAAAACAGACGGTCTGCGCAGCTGCGGGCGGCATCACAGCTATAGAATTCACTTCAAAATTTCAAACGGAGGAGGCGATTACCATCATCTGATACTCTGGGACCATCTGGGACTGAAACACTGCCAAGGCTTGGGCGAAGACAGAGGATGGAAGCCGCAGAGACCATGGAACTAACGAGGATGTACTACAGACTTAGACCATGGAACTAACGAGGATGCAGTACAGACTTCAACATATTATATTCCTGTCCCTTAAACTCCCTTAAATTAGGTTGTCTTGTCGACCTATCTGAGACCAAAACCGCTCGGAGTCGTAGCTCGAGCTGGATTACTTGGTGGCATATGCTGCTGACCCATGTACCCTGGCTTTCTGTCATCCCTTTATCACACATCAAGCCCGTCTGATTACGAGACGCAAAATTACCTAAGAAGGTCTTCAAACAGGTGGATTGGATGGCGCCTCACGGGCATTTTTCGCGTGATGCATTGCCCTCGAAAGGTGAAACAATGGCGCAATCGATCCAATACTAGCATCCGCGTCAGCACTCCTCATCGGAGCAGGTGATAGTCCATGACTTCATAAGGCTGGAAAAAAATGGCAGGAATAGCGAATGTGGAATACTCACGAGAATGATAACCCCAACGCACAGCTTTTGCCAAGACCGCCACTTGAGTCCACTGGCGTCTACATTGATAATAAACCCAGCCACTTCCTCACAACGAAGGAACTTGTCGCCCTTAGGAAAGTAAACACACATCCACGCCCCGGCAATCCCTACGAGACGCCGTCGCATTGACCCATCCTTCGAGGCGCGTATGCGCACACATCTGTTGTATGGCTCACGGTGGCACATTGGGTGAATCTCGCCGCCGAGATCACGTCGTCGCCGCTGCTGGGTGTGGTTAGATTTGCAGGCTAACCTGAATGGGCGTTTTGTGGTGGATTTGAGGGCTGAGTTTGTTAGTGGGGATTGAGCAGGATTTGGTGTCAACGCCTTAGCTGTGATGTTGGGTGCTCAAACTTGGAGTGGAGGCAATTGAGTATAGGCTCTTTGTTCCGAAGTCTTTGTTAGAACAACAGGATCAGCTGGCTCTCTTTGTAATGCATCTTAGTATTGCAGAGTCAAGAGGCGCAAGGCCGGTATGAAGATAGCAAACTCCTTTCCTCAAGAATGACCGCGACATGTCTCCTCCAACTCCTTTCCCTCAACCGCTCCATAGACATCTTCGCCGGGAAGTAGTCCAGCGTAAAGCAGGAATCTTCTTCCAAAACCAAAAGGCATTCTCCCTCCTTAGGGTGGTGGTACAACATCAAATCTATCCCCTGATCCAGCTCACTCACAATTTTGGAGTAAAACTCGTCAAACGGGGCTTTCCGGAAGAGTTTCCGGGAAGATTGACCACAGAGGTAGCAAATCTCGACGCTTTCGTGGAGCGAATGGCTTGTCTCTTGGTAGAGAGTGGAACCTCACCCAAAGTTGTCTCGGACAGTTTCTCCTCAATCTCGACCTCTGAAATGCTAATGCTTGCTGCGAAGTCAAGACGCCGGAGCTCCTCCCTCATATTCCGCCCGACCTGCCTCATGGCTTCGCATAGAAGAGGCCATGCGACCGGAGACATTGCAGCATCGATTGGTGTCCAACCAAAGTTATTGCCAGCTACGGGATCCAGTCCGCCTTTCATGAGCCGGGCCAGAATATCGACAATATCTGCTTTCTCGCTTGCCAAGAGGTTTGGTCTGCTACATGCGCTCAGTCGCCGGCAGATAAGGTGCAGTCCGTTTTCGCCGTGCTTGTTGGTGGCCCGAATGTCGGCTCCAGCATCCAACAAGACCCTGGTGGTGGCTAAAAATAGCTCTCGATAAAACCGAGTTCTGGTTCCAGCTAGCCCGTGTAACGGCGAAGTGGCTGGACTACATCAACCGCCCGCTATCTCCTGTCATGCCCGTAGACGGTAACGTGGCTGACACTTGCCAACTAGATCCTGACCCGCCGGAATGAACGTCAATGTCCGCCGTTGGTCTCCCCCCGACCACTCCCGTACGCTGGTTTTGCAGGACGGACGGCGGTTTCTCTACGCGGATGCCACAACCGACACCTTTCGGCGTTGGACAGCGAGGAAGAGTGAAGGTTTGGGGCCCCCTAACGCCACGCAGCCAGCCCTGCAAGGTACAAGCCCGAACCCCTAGGCCTAACAGGCATCTGGCAGTGTGGGCGGGGTCACTGCAGTGAATTGACTACTTCAGCCCAAGGGTCAGTATCTCAGACGAAGCACGTGCGTGCGCAGCGCGTTGGCGAGCCACCAAGCCGGATCCGGCTTCAGTGGGAGGTGTGAGGTCTGTTCTTGATGCGGGTCCCGCCCTCACTCGTGCGGGGTGTTGCCTGGCAAGCGGTTTCCAAAATAATAGGGACTGCAAAATAGCCAGTGGTCTGTGCAGGGATAGCTTCCAAACAGCTCTTGCTAACTGGTCAGCTGTTATTGTTAGCCTGATATCGTCACGGAATTTAGTGATGGTGTAACAGTACCTTAAGATACCTGAGGACCTAGCAAAAAAAGCCTCCTCCAGGCGTACTACTAAGTAATGAGTCCCTATTATTTTGGAAACCGCTTGCCTAGGTATTTACACCTGGTTTTGTTTACTTACCCCTGAACTAATTCAATTCACCATCTCCCACTAACGCTTTTACAATGTTTTTATTCTAAGGGTAATATATTAATTCTTATCTCTCGATCTTACAGCTATCTGTTACGACCTGCTCTTGACGAGGGCCCGAGGGGGGTCCGGACAAGATAAGACAGAGCGTATGGCAGGACGCCAAACTTGAGGGGTGATCCAAAGACGGCTTGTTGAGCTAGCACTCCTAGACGAGGGTACACTGTCACTGTAGGTCGCTGTCACTATAATGCACAGACGGGAATCTGAACAGTAGGACACAAATGAACAATGTAATACTAGTGTGAGGAACTAAGGGTCCCTCACGTCCATCGTGGTCACGATAATGACTATCTATACTAGCTAACTAAGAGATACCTTCGTACCTTGCTCTGTCTGCTCTCTGGCTTGGCGACAGAGCGAACAGAGCAACTGCTCTGTCTGCTCCCTTGCTCTGTGATAGAGCACCCAGAGCAACAGAGCACCTTCTGATTGGTCGTAGGGGGGCTTCGGGTCTTTACACCCCTGGCCCAGTGCACAGTACCGTGCGTACTGTCCTCCTGCACTGTTCTTTCTGCGGGGAATTCGTCGGGCCGCGCCGGCCCAGGTGACGGCCTGCAAGGTCGACACAATAAGTGTATACTAGGTAGGGTAGATATTTGCGTCAGTATTGCTGCTTGGAGAGTAGGCTTAGTGTTTTAGGGTTTGGTACCATCGCTCCCCAGACCGATATCAACCTAGGGGTAGGCAGTGACAGCAGATGCGCTACCAGTGCTACTACCGGTATATCGAAGGTAGCCGTCGGCACGAGTGTTGAATACAGACGAGTAGTCGGCCCAGTCTCCGATGACCTCCTGGCTGCCTGCAAACTCGGCCGTTTTCGTTTTGCCCACAACGATGGCACCAAGCTCCCTCACATTCCATACTGCTGCTAAGGATACCTTCAAGGGACCGTACAGCTTTCCGTACGCACGGTTTCCACAGGTTGTTCGTACACCCTTGAGGTGAAAGCTTCCTCTGTGCCTTCAGACGAGTAGAAGAAGGGTCCCCGTTGGATCAATGGTTGGGGGAGAAGGTAAACCACACTGCAGCCGAGCGACCCAAGTAGCTGCAGTGCATCCTCGCCGAGCGTCTGGTCTTTCGTCACGAATACAATCGTGCCTAGGAAACCGGGGGCCATGACATCATCCTGTTGCTCATATTGGAGAACGAGGTCTCGTATCTGGTCGCAATAGACCCCGTGCGGCGTGTGGAAGACGGTGAGGGGCTGCAAGCGGGCAGAATCAGTCAGTTGGAGAGTTGACTCGGGGTGATCTACCTCGACGAGAAAGGCGGTTGATTGCAGTTCGATGACCGTTGACACCCGGCTGCATGCCCTTGCACTGTCGGGCGGGCTCGCTTGAGCCAAAGGTATTGTTTGCTGTTGAGCGATGACGCCGCATTTCGACAGCGAAATCGCGTTGTGAGGGACATCGCGCTGGTCGACAGACGCCGGTTTGTCGTTGTGGTCTTGATCGAACCACAGAAGCGGGAAACTCGCGCGAAGGCGACGGATGCGCACTGGCAAGCAGCAGTTCATAAAGGCGGAGTTGGCTGTGCGGGGGCTGTGTCAGAGATCAAGTTATCGGGAGTGTGACTGACGGGGCTGCGTGACGCAGAAGCTGCAGAGGACGGGCCTGTGACCGCCTGGCATATTTCCATCCTAACCCGAGCAACAGTCGGGTATCTTCTCGCCGACGCCCGCTTTGCATGTGTGGGTTGAACGGCTTGCCCCCCGAGCGCCTTCGTAGACCCACCTCATTCAGGAGCACCTTCCTCAGCTAACTTATCAATTCGAGGCTATGGGGCAGTCCCTGAGAGGCTCAAGGGGGTTAACTTTTTGTAGAAACGAAAAAAAAATCGAGATTTAGGTTGTTTCTGCAAGGCTTCAGGGGGGTTACGGTTTTGTACAAACAAAAATCCGAGATTTCGTTTCAGCAAAGCTTCCAGGGGTTGCCGTTTTGTAGAAACGAAAAACCTTGAGATGTGGTTTTTGCGCAACTTCGTACCTGACTATCGACAGTTGGAAGATTGATCGGTTGCATTGAGGAACAATACCTAAGGTATCTTGACGTACCTGAATGCGAATGGCGGAAGACATGTCAATTCTCGTTATCGAGTTTGGCCTGCATTTAAACTGCAAGAAACATCCCTCTCATCTGATTCAACATGGACTGGTATGTAACTTCGTATTTGATTCATGAATTTAGCATTATTATTAATGCCCTCCATGTTATCCCTGCACCACAACCATCAATTGAAAATCACCTAGGTACAGGCCCAAGAGCGCTACGAATCGTAGATGTCCGAAAAAGTCTCAGCACGCTGAAATCTCATATTCTCGTCCTCGCCATCCTCGTCTAATCCCTCCGCACAACCGGAACCGCCGCCAAGAATCTCCTGCTCACCGTCCTGAGCAACTGCCCTCTGAATCGCCGGTCCATCCCAGACCAGTTTACGCCAAATGTACTGACGGCACTAGAGCATCTCGTCTTTCTCCACTGTTGCTCTAAAAAGATGGCCAACCGAGACGAGACTGAGCGCATGCATGAGCACATACATGTCAGTCTGCTTGATATCCCCACCAGAACGTGCGTACATCTCGTTGAGAGTCGTGATCCGCGGAGTCGTGAACCTCCGAATCTGCTTGATTGCATCCGCAAGCTTGAAGCACGTGGAGTGCACAGCATCGACGATGAGGAGCTCGGCGTGTCCATGTCTTGTAGAAGCAACCATAATGATCAAGACACGGTGTTCCTTTTTATGCTGTTTACACTTGTAGGTGTAGACAAACATGAACTTGCTGATGCCTTGTGGCCAACGATCATGATGGAGCCGAAGGCTCTCATCGGTCGCAAGGACTTGTTCAACTTTTTCCCACGGCATCAAATGCCACTCGGCTACTAGGGCAAATGAACCGACGATCCCGGCAATCTCGCAGCCGCCCACGGGGACTTTGAGCTTTCGTTGGAGCTTGTCCAGCAACCCAGGGGCTGGAGAATATTCGACACTACCCTCCCATTTTCCATCCTTGAAAGATGGTTACCGGTTATTCAACCGCTGACTGACAGCCCATAGACGTCCATTGTGACTGCGATGGCGTCGAGGCGCTCTCTGAAGACGTCTGGGAAGTTGAGGTGTTGATTGCATCTAAATGAGACGAGCATGTCATTGCTAGTTTACAACAAACTTGAAGATGCCCGAGTTAGTCACAACGTAGTTTGTTGCTGTGACTCTTACAAAGGATAGCGGGAGGCATCAGATACAATTAACACGTTTAAGAGTGGGGGAACAGAAATGTTTACTGATGGCAGAAAAAAACGGCGACGCTCTTGACACGAGCGTCAAGCACTCATGGAGACCACATGCAACGACAGATGCGTCTCAGCGCCACTGAATTTATTGCGCGGCTACTGCGCCCCAAGTCAGCCACCTAGCTGGTGACAACGACCATGTTGACAGCTCAATGTAGTACTAATAATACCATAGGCACACAGCGCTTGAGTAGGAACTAGCGACGCCTATTGAGACTGCGGAGTAGGCCATTAGCATCAGCCAACATCTTCTCAATCCGCTCGATTCCCTGCTTGAGCCCCTCCTTCTCTTTGCGGCCCTGCTCCATATCGCAAAGGCTGCGGTGCGCCTCACGGGCATCAATCAAAGCGGCGCTGTAGAACTTGGCCAGTTCGAGGTTTTCATCGCTGTCGACATCGGGTGTCGCCTTCTGGGCAAGTGCTTGGGAGCCAGCCTGCTCCAGAGCGTGAATCGCTGCCTCAAACTGGACAAAGGTCTGGGACATGTTGTCGTTTCCGCCGGGATTGGCGGTGACTGAGTCGTCGTGGTTGTCGGCCATTTTCTGTCATTTGAATGATTGTCAGCGAATCAGGCTTAGGGCTTGTGACTGTGCTAGAAACAGAGAATGATGCGGCTGGACGTACCGCTTGCGCAAACTCTAGAATACCGAGGTCATGACGCGCGATCTTGCGAGGGGAAGTTGGCGTGACCTGGTCTGGAAGAAGGTCAGTCGGGAAGCCAAGAATGACCACGGCCTTAGTGGGGAGCCATGGCGCGAGGCAGTGAATGTTTGGTTTTACCCGGTCGGTGATCGTCTGGTGAAGATTGGACGCTGCCGTACGGATAGAGAAAATAGTTGCTCGAGAATGAGCGACAATGAGTGAGGTTGGTCGTTGCTGGTTGGGATCAGCGATCGTCGCGAAGATGTTGGTAGATGGAAGGAAGGTTTGAACTCAGCCGAGCAAGGATTTCGTCAAGTGCCTATGAGCATGTGAGCATAGTCCAAGAGTTTTTTTTTTATGAATATGGGATGAAAAAAAGGACATTCACTCGGCAAACATTATCGCAAAGCCTAAGTCGGATGGGGCAGGAGGAAGGTACGTTCAACCCCAGGGTGGATGGCCGCAGCCAAGGCCGGGTCAGGGCTGGCGGGTCGAACAATGGACAGCAGTCGACGACATGGAATCCGATCCCGGACTGTAAAAGACTGCAAAAAGAACAGTGGCCCTTTATTTGCACATTTATGCCAATCGGGACGCAAAAGAGGGCTCCTCGCCCACCACCGCCATCTCCAGACACTTGTTTTCTCCCAACAATCCTGGTTGCTCCCGAACAGTCTCTCCGTTACCAGCCCGCGGGGCTTCTCCCAGACATGAACCTCGCGCTAATCGACAGATCTTCCCTCCGGCCCGGAGCCGTCATGTGCTGCTCCACCCAACCCCGCGCCGACGGAAGTTCTTGGACCCTGCTGACTTCGTTCGATGACAGTTCGGCCCTTTGGACTTCGACGGAAGAAAGCTCGCTCATCCAATACGAACTCGCGGGCAGCTCTCCCATCTGAACCGCAGCAGACGGAAGCTCCCCAACCCATTGACCCGGGACGGAATAAAGCTCTTCGGTCAGCTTTTGGTGCTCATAGCCTCGTTTGTGCGGGTCCCAATTGCCAAACTCTCGATATCTCCCGCTGTGGTAGTCGTAAACAAGAGGGGGAGATGTGGGTGCTCCCGCAGCGAGGTGAGTCTTGCTCTTCGAACCAGGGACCGGCAAGCCTCTTTGTCTTCCCATTTCCTCTATTTTTCGATGCTTACGGCGTCTTCTCTTTGCGGCAGCGGGTAGCAGAAGAAACCAGATGATGCTGACCAGAGTCGAAAGTCCAGCCATGCCTCCAATCGCTGCGCTCACAGCCACGACAACACCGGGATCGGTGCTGTTTTGAGTGTCGCGTCGCACCACCACGTCTGCAGCAAACAGTCTCATAGCTCAGATCACCTGACACTCGCCAGTCCTTTTGCCATCCGACAATGTGTTTCGGCGAGCGATGCTCTCGCTATGAGATTCTGCGAGCTGTGCCGTCACAAGCTTAAGAGCGCCACGGCGCTTGCTTGAGCAGAGACGGATGCCCTGGTCTGAGGTTCTGTTGTTGATGGAGACGTCAAGCGAATAGTTTTTGCCGTACACGGACGAGTGAATAGGTACAATATCTAGGCCTAAATCGAGTTTCGAAGAACTAATTCCAGAGGGGCGAAGGAGGCTGGGAAAACGAGCCATGCCATAGTTTTAGGCGACAAAGATATGTTTCAATTTAAACCATTTACTTTTTGCTGACAGTGTACTCGCTGCTCTCAATTTCCACCATCTTCAATAGTTACTGCTTGTGGCCTTGGTCTCGGCCCATGGCTGGACGCCACGTGCACCCATGCGTCTTGCGTCCCGCCCGTGGCGTTGGAATCGATTCCCTGCCGTGAGTCTGCCTTCAGCCGCTTCAGCCGCTTCATCCTCCAAGGGTTAGTTCTCTAAGGGCGACTGCTACTCGAAATCTGGGAGGACAAGATCCATCACATCACTATCCCAGATAAGGCCACGAGTGATGTGGGTACGGTACAAGCGTAGATCGCTCATCTCCTGTTCCCGGTCCCAGAGACAATCTCTGAGAGCCATGCTCAAGGCATGCATCATGATAATCTTTTCATATTGAGTTTTGGCGTCAAATACTTGCGTATTTGCCGGGTGAGCAAATGCAGTGACTTGCACGTCGACTGGCAAAAAAAAGCCGGATGTTGTCCATTAGGTACCAGGTCAATCTGGAAGTCCTCCCCGTGGTTTGGGTCGACAGCGATGGCCTCGCAGGATCTACCGTCTACTGAGAACAAAATGACTATCAACGCCATGTGTTGCTGCCGATAGCCGTTAGCATCGCATTTATACGGATAGAGTGCCATGAAGTTCAGGACGTGTGCAGGTCATTTCTGCCGATGCCTGTCTACTCGCTGCCTAGTCTTCTTGAAAAATTCGGGGATAGTCCGTTATGGACCTTCCGTCGCTGTGTAATGGAGTTGAAATAGTTGATTGTGCGCGGCTCGAGTCGAAGAAGTGGAGGAATTTAGCCCAGTGATTAAATCTTAGCCTGCAGCTATGTGCCTGCCATCTGTAGCTTTCCCCCTGAGGAAGCTGATATCACTGAATTTGCGTACGGCTAAGACCCCTATACACCACGCACCATTCAAGACTTGCATATTCCACCCTCCTAAATACTAAGAGATACAAGGATTCTCTATTTCTTACCACCCTTTAAAAGGGCCACCAGGTGTTGTTTACCTTGCCGGTTGTTGTTTTAGTTGCTGGCTCCCTGAAGAACTGGGCTGGAAAATGGAATTTGACCTGGCAAGATGCAGTTTGGACAGCCTGGAAACCTAAAATCATCTGGCAGCTTGTATTCGGGCTGGCAGTTAGCTGGAGTATCGGGCTAGACATTATTAATAGAGCAGAATGGGGCAGCTAGCAAAAAGGATCTAGGGAACGTGTAACTGTTAAGGAATTCCTTGAAATCCCGATCCTGCTTTTATCAATGAGCATCAGCTCTTATGCCAGCAACCCATAGCAGTTACAAATTAACCCAGACCTGCCAACTCTCAATCACAAAATGAAACTTATACCCAACCGGCCCCTGCACCGTAATCGTGTCCGAAATCCTCAAATGCCACCCACAATTCGTGGTGCTCAGATCCGTAATACACTGCCCCCTCTGCTGCGATTGCTGATTTACCAAGTCCGTATTAAGCCGCAGCGTTCCCGACGGATACACAGTGTCACTCTGTCCATAAGTCTGCAGCGTCGTCTGACCGATCCGGAACGCCCACGTAGTCCCCTCGCCAGCGTAAGCCTTGTCGATGTCGATAGGCGGATTCCCTATGCCGTCGACTTCGGCGATCCTTCCGATGATGTCTAACGCCATAGAGGCGGCGAGGTAGTTGGCTACTTGGGCGGCGTTGCTGGTGCGCAGCTCGACGTGCTGGGTTGTGAAGAGGAGTTCGGCGGGGGGGCCCTCGTATAGCAGGTTGTCGGTGTTACTGGTGCCAAAGTCGGGGTATATGGCCTTCCGTACGCGGCTGTTGGGGCTTTGGAAGGGCCAGTCGGATATCTTGAAGATGTTGCCGACGGCTCTTGTGCTTGGGACAAAGACGGAGAGCGCGCCTGAGACGCGAGAGGGGGAGGAGGACGGCGGTGAGCTGTTTTCCAGCCCGAGGAAGCGCACCTTGATCTGATTCTGGTACTGGGCGAGAGGGGTTGTTGTGTCGAGTGGTACCCAGACACTGCCGCCGCGGAAGGCCATGCGGGCCGAGCCGAGCCCGTCGAGGAAGAAGGGCATTGTCCGGACGATGGGGAGCCCGAGTTTGGACTTCGGTCCGCCGACGGCGTTGTACTTTGCGACCAGCAGGTCACGGTAGGCGAAGGTGGTTGCAGCGCCATTGCCGTTGGTGTTCCAGGTAATGAAGCCGTTATCGAAGGCGCTGATGCGCTCGATGCCCGTGCCGGCGTAGCCAGGTTGCACGCCCGTCACCGGATAGCCAAGCCAGGATTGGTGGGCGCCGAGCGCCAGCCATCGCGTGTATATCTGGTTGTACACGTCGCGCGCGCCGGTGGCCCAGGTCCAGTAGATGGCGCCATTGCGGAAAGTGTTGAACCAGCCCCCTCGGTTGTCGTTTGTGGGCGTCCAGTCACTGGTGGGGAGGCCCAGCACGCCGGTGGGTCCACCCACGGCGAGATAGCGTCCCAGAATGTCGCCATTTACAGCGTATGCGACGTTGGATCCTCCTGCCGTGTAGAGCGTGGCCCCTACGTACTCGCGACTGAACCCGAGCGACCCTTCGCGCTTCTTCGATGCCTTGGGTGCGCCAATAACTCCAGCCGGCATCGATGCCACCTTGGCATCGAAGACCGAGTCTGCCGTGATAGACCACCAAATCCACGGGTCGAGCGTGGGCGGACTGATCGTGATCAGCTGCGCCCCGGCCTGCGCCGCCAGGGAGCTGATGAAAAAAAGAGCGAGGAAGAGTTGCATGTTTTCTAAACAAATGAATGAGTCCTCCTTCTAAACGAATGACTTGGCCCGTGAATCGAGCTGGAGCAACGGCTTGGGGCTTTATACCCACCGATACTCCATGTCGAGGAATTATGCCTTGTCGTCGGGGGACGAATCAAGGCGCAGAAGGAGTGTGGTTTTCGGGATGCCCTTGTGGTTGACAATTGGCTGAGCGCCGATTCCGTTTCTGCCAAGCCTGATATCCAGGGGTTCAAGATCGGGTTTCGGCTCCAACTGGATTAGCTACATCTCAGCCCTGCTCAGCCGTTGATGACTGCCCTTCGGGGTGGTCACCAAAATCCCAGTAGCCTGGGATCCGAGCCCTGGAAGACTGACTGTATTCGAGGTGTCGAGGAATTCAAGCTCACATTCTGCTACGCACCAAACAATAAAGTATTTAGCACCGGAATATTCACCACCAGGAATCAAGAGACAGCCACTTGACGCCAGCTAACACTCACCCAGGCCCTGATTACTTCCATTCCATGTCTAGTTTCATGAGTTTAATACTTTCTAAAATTACGTGAAGATATTCCAGAAATGTAACTAGGCCCTTCTATCATTCAACAAGGCCTCCACACACCCGCAGGAGACCTCCAAACGACCCCTCCAACGCGTCAAATCTATATTCCAATGCCTATATGGTAGCTACGTAGCACCTCATTCCCCATCTCGATAGCCTCACGGCGGCTCTTCCGGCTGTGAACCAAAATAGTTGCCGCATAATTTCGGGCGCCATCAGTGTACATGGTGACCTTCTCGCCCTCCTCGAAATAGTCCATGGCCATGGCGATGTGCTCGGCCACTTCAGGTCGGCGCCGCTTGAGCTCGTCGCAAGGTGAGAGCCCCTCGACCCAGTTGACTGTGCCATCGGCGGGCACAGGGATGTAAACAAGTCGGGACCAGTACTGGGAGCCGGCAGCCGAGCCTGCGATAGCGTGCTGAAACGGTTTTGCAATCATCTTAAGGCGATTTACGTCGCCCACCGCAGCCAGCATCTGCACGGCGAAATAATCCACGCCGTACGTCTGCTTCGACGGGAGAGTAACCCGAAATCCGGGTGGGCGGGCGTTGATCTCCAGGAGCCGACAGGTCGGCTCGCCCAAGGGGAGGGTTTCCTTGGGGACCAGGTCAATCACCCCGCCGTCAATATCCCGGTACTCACAGCTGGAGTTGACCATACGCGCCTCGACGTGGAAGATGCCCGTGCGGAAGCCGAGCTTGACGAGGATGTCGCGCAGGGTGGTTTTAACCATCTCCTGCTCGTGCGCAGGCAAGGCAGATGGCAACGTAAGGGCCTCTGGGGAGAAGGTATCGTGGACTGAAGCGTCACTCGCGTCGGCTTGACAGGGCGGTTCATCCGCGATCTCGCAAAACATGATATCGCCCTCGAGAAGAACAAAGTTGACGTCCATCTCAGGTCCGTCGAAGAAAGGCTCGATGACGGCAGCGCTTCCATGTCGAGAGGTCGCCTTATCCACAGCAATGGATAGATCCTCAAGCTTCCTGACCTTGGACACACCCTCCGAGCTCCATCCCTTAGTCGGTTTGACGATCATGGGGAATGATGGAGAAAATAGATCGGGGTTCCGCAACAGAACATTGAGCTCTGCTACACTAGTAACCCTAGCGGTCTTTCCCGGCTCATCCTGGAGAAGGCGCGAGCGGTACTTGTCCACCGCTGTCTCGTACGCTGAGACAGGGCTTGTGGGCAATCCGAGTGTCTCAGCAGCCTTAGCGACGGCAACAAAGAAGTTGTCGGAAAGTGTGAAAATGCCGTCAATAGGGAGGGGGTATGACTTCACAGCGGCCACAAAGCGGCCGACTACGCCGGTATCTTCGGTCATGTCGGTGGGGATGAACGCCTCGCGGTGCTTCTTGTTCTCCTCCGTCTCGGGTTGCAACCAATGGCCCTCTTCGGAGATGATGACGAGGTCCAACCCCATGGCTTCGGCAGCACGGTATACAGGTCCTCCAGCAGTGATGTTAGGGCGACCTCTGACGAGAGCAATTCGCTTACGAGCAATAGGCTCCGGGGATAGCCACGACGCATTTTCGAGTCGGTACTTCAGCTCCTGTGTGAGGTCCAAAAGGCGCTCCTGTAAGCCTGCAATGGAGACTGAGCTGTCGATATCAGCCCACTGCACGATGCCAGCAGCGTGCTTAACGAGAGATGGGAGGCTGGCCTCAGGGTCGACAGCAATCGCGCTGTATTGTTGGAGGGGCTGCAGCAGCTCGTGCACATGCTGAATGGGGAATGGGAAGTCCTGGAGACGGATGCGTAGGAAGTCGGATCGGCTGACATAGCCGTTGGCCGATGGCAATATGCCTGTGAACACCGAGATTGATGTTGTAGCAAACTTGACAGATGCGCATCCGGCTTTGTGGAGGGCGTGGATTAGTCGGCTTGATGGGTTTTGGCGCTGCTGCTGGTCGCTCTGTTTGCTCCTGCTGTCCTCCAGCTGGCACGCACAACGTGCGACCAGTTGAGAGGGGGGCAGTATGACGACGTGAACGACAGAATAGAGCTCGCAGACGCGAATGGCTTCCCAAAAGAAAGGGCGGAGGAGGTCCTCTAGAGGGTGGGAGTCAGCGCAAGCATGATTCCGACCGGGAATCGCTGTCTACCATCATCAGTGAGTTGAGAGCCCTGCACGGTCGCGGCTGGGATCGTGGCTGCGGTTGAGAGGGCGGCCATGTCTGGAGCCGAATGAGACGCGGCTTGAGGGGGGTTTGGGGCCTGGATAGCCATGGGATCAAGCAGAATGTCGCTTGCCATGTTGCAGGCAACAATTGGGCGCATTATGTACGACAAATGTGAGGGCTCGCGCAATGGTGGTCTTGATTGTGGAAGATTGCTGGAACTGGGGTCCGTGGCAGCGCGGAAAGTCGCAGAGAAGATTGCTTTCAGCAGACCGAGGAGCGTCAGCGTTTTGGGAAGCTCAAGAAGAGCAGGCAGCCGAACCGAGAAGCGTTGAGTCCTCGCTCAAGATCCGGTCTCGGCGCGGCATCTCGGTGACCGAGTGGTGATAACCAGCGGCCGAGGCTTGCGACGGGGAGGCGGGTGTACAGCTAACAAAAGTTGCTCACCGCCAACCTTGGAACACGCAAACTCGTACGATCTATAAGCGCACTTCTGCTTTCAGCGCCAATTCCGGCTTGAGATTGCGCGTCAGACCTTCCGTTGCTTGGAGGAGCTGGGGGCACCTTGATGGCTACAGGGTTTCGATCTGATAACGGCTGAGCACAGCCGACAGGTGCCCAATAACCCTGCTAGCACGTCTTGGCTGTTGTTTGGTCCACTTTACCCCTGCTCACGGCCCCATTCTGGAAGTCCGTGCCGCAACAATTTTGAACCATTCCTCACGAGCCGCAAACCCTGCGTCGCAACAGAACCTTGATGGCCAATGTGTGGATCTGCTCAATCTTCCATTGCACCCACAACGCGAGAGCCATTTTTGGTTTCATGCAGAAAGGACGGCTTGCTGCTCAGTGCCGAGTGCAACGCGCGGAACACTGGACAGTCGAAACCCCAACCTGCCTGCTCAGGACATGCATGCTCAGGACATGCAGCGACGCAGCACTCACCCGCCGAAGCGCCTACAAGCATTTATATACGGATGAAGGGCCCTAGCACCAAGCACCTTTGCGGCCAGAGTCATGCCGACCGTTTGAACGTTTTTCTGGCTGCTGGAACCTCCACAGTTTCCTGCCGATCGCCAGTTTAGCCCTCATTAGTGTCGCGGTTGCCGTGTTTACTTACCACACCCTTAAAACTGCACCAAGACCTCGCCGAAACTCAAACCGCACAATCCAGTTCCTACCCGTCTTCATCCCAGGTATTCTGATCCCGTTTCGCATTCCGAGTTTCATTCAGCGACAAGTCTCACCGGTTTCTCCGTTGTGAATCATCATCAATTCATCACCGCCGGGTCGAACAAAAGCTCCCTCGGCAGCCTATAAGATGTCTCTCATCCTCTCTTGGCTGGGCTTTGGGCTCCGAAAACCCCAAGAGTTGGCTCGCCCCTACGACCTACCAAGTCCACCAGATACCCCAGATTCCGTCTCGGTAATCGACAAGGACGAGGTCATCGAAGCTGAGAAAATGGTCCTCCTCAACGCTACTTCCAGCGCGATCGCGCAGCAGATCATTGCGACGCATGCCGGGCTCCTCACACTGCCGGACCTCAAGCCTTCGAAGACGGTTAACGACCTCCTCGGCGCACTGGTCCCGCTCTGTTGCGAACTCCATGATCAGCGGGTGGTCTCCCAGGTATGATGTGGAACAACTCCATTGGCCCAGTGCCAGTTCGTCTCTGACCCTGAGCACCAACAGGTCCTGAGGAATCCAGCTGTTAAGGCCATTCTCCCCGCTCTCCGGCGAATCTGCTCACAATCTGAGTCAGAATTAGAGTCGTACTGGGCAGATCGTGTCATGGCGCTTGGGACAGACCCCGACAGTGTCTACGAGGCGCTCAAGCGCTTCCCCTACCACGATAACTACGAGCAGTTGGCTTGGTTTGAGCTTCAGGCTCTGCAAACTGCGAGGAAACCAAAAGACCCGCTGCCTTGGAAATGCGCATTCCTCGGTTCCGGCCCGCTGCCTTTATCATCCCTCTGCCTCCTGGAGCAACTGCAGCATGTGGGCGGCCCTCAGAATCAGGATGAATCCGATATCTACAACATCGACATGGACGGTGACGCCATTGCGCAATCGACGGCCTTGATCAAAAAGCTCGGCTACAGGGCCAACGGGATGCACTTTATCCACGGGTGTGCGGGGTCCGACGAGATTGACTTGAGCCCCATGGATGTCATCAACCTAGCCGCATTGGTGGGCGAGACACAGGCGCAAAAGGAGGAGATCATTATGAGTGTCGCCAGGCAGATGAAGACGGGGGCTATCATGGTCGTCCGAAGCGCCCGCGGGCTGCGTACCTGTCTTTACCCGGAGTTCGATATCCAGAGCGACAGCTGCGCTGAGATCAGGGAGATCCTCCAGCCCATCACAGAGTTCCACCCTCTCAACCACGTCGTCAACTCGGCCATTGTTTTGCGGAAGGTTGATCCCGCGGTGGGCCTAGAGGGGTATTGAGCGCGAGTTGGGGGGTATCGGCGCACGAGACATTACACGGCGGGGCATTGGGCGGTCACGCAGGAACATTTTGCTGGGTTTGGGTTTGACTACATCTTGATGAAGAGGGGTATATAGACAGTGGCATGGTTGACAGACTGGCGATGCTGATGCATGTGGCAGCCATCGACAGCACTAATCTAGGGGTTGTAGTTGGGAAGACAGGGGTGCAGATAGACAAGACCCGAAAAACTATACAGAGTAGTCCTTAACGCAAGCTGGTGGAACGTGGACGAGGCGAAGGGCGCCGTCGACGCGATGCGGTTTCTGCCAAGTCATGGACCGCTGGCGGAGGCGTTTTGGGTGCCCGATGCCCCTATCTGAGCACATGCTACCGGAGTAGTTTTCACACCCTCTCTTCAGATCATGGCATTGAGACGGTGTCGCAGAATATAGGTGGTAGATAGCATGCTATTTTGCTGTCGTCAGCGCCCAGAACACTTGCAAAGCCAGCACCGATTGCGTCTAATTACAGATCTACCGGTCCCAAAAGCCACGAGCTACTATTATGCGAAACTTTCTTCCCCGCTCTACTCACCCAGAAAACAGTGTCGGCCTGTGTGTTCCGTCCCGACAAACAACATCGCGCTAGGCGGAGATTATGTCCATGTCTTTCAGCGGCACGTTGTGTCCGTCGCTGGGAACAGGTATTTCACCACCCTAAAATCGACAACACGAATTTCCCTTTCCTTCTTCGGAACTGAGCAGTTGCCGCCTTGGCCTGAGCCGAACTGAGCCAGACTGAGCGAGGGCCACAGTTTTGGACTGCCTCGGCTACAGTTGCCACGGTTCTAAAATGGCGGTGGAGTTACGAGGACCCAGTTTTGGGACCTCTACCACCACCTAGCCGCGCTTCCCTTCACTCCAACTACAGGAGAGAAAGAAACCTGCAATTTTAACACGTTGATAAATCACTGTAGACATTTTCCAGTGTCTCTGAACCCGTTGCGCCAAGGTCGAGTTGTCCATTTTGCTCAAACAACCTATCATTGTAGACAATTCTTTCACCAGTGCAATGATGACTAGATAGTGCGGCATGGATCATCACAGTTTAGCGCTATAGCTCGGGATTGCCAAAGGAGGAAAACGTCTACTGAAATTACTACCATGTAAGCTTGCAAGCACCATAAGGATTTAGCAGTATAGAATAAGATCGCCTGGCCGCAGACTCACCGACGTATACAAATGCTACATAGATAGAGATATATAGATAGAATTAATAAGGCTGAGAATGCGGCGGAATAAAGACGCGTTATTAGCGTGAATAGTCTTAGAAGTTCCTCTAGGCAGCCAGTAGACGGAAGAAGGACCCGTATAAGGTTAACGCCAAATCCGCCTTACCCGTGCCTTTAGGATCAGAAGATTAAGAGAATTGCTTAGCTCTATTAGTTAACTACTCACCTAGCAATATAGAACCTTATAGACGCATAATCGTACCAGTATAGTAAGATTTTACTAATAGCCGCAGTTTGAGACGTAATGATCCCAAGGATAGCATCTCGTACGACGTGGACAAAGAGCTAGCGAGTCGCGGTGAGGTTGGCCATGACTGGACTTAGGAATAGATATAGCAGGTAGTGTTCCCTGGCGATAAGGATGTCCCGACTCCAGGTGAGTGAAAGTTAGCTCAAGTATTTCTCGCCTTTCAGTCCCGCTATTGACGATGGAATGATGCAGACTTCCACCCCATTGTTGAGCTCGCCGAGGTTGAATAAGCGCTTGACGATGGTCAAGAAATTCTCAAGACCAGCTTGCAAGACAAGCTCCGGCTTCTACTCCCAGAAAGTGTCGAGGGAAGCTACTGTACTTTTCTGGACGGTCAGTTGGAGCTGGTATTCGAGACACACCTCGCCAATATCATCAGACAGCATGTTGCCGGGGCGAACGTCTCGGGGGCTGAGCGGCGGCCAGCCTCAATCGAAAAACCGACCGTGAACAAGAGAAAGTATAATAAAAAGAAACACGCGCCGGTCGAGGCGAAGCAGCACCATGATTCAAAGTCTCAGACTCCCCGAGCTGACCGAGGCCAGCGGCTCGAATATCACCAAGGATTCTCGCGCGAGACGACTCCCCGAAGCCCAGCAATCTACCACCCCCTTTCTCCTCAACAGCAACACCTCACATAATTCACCATCTCGAGCATCACCACCACTACGACCAATCACCCTAATATCCCAGGCTACCAAATCTCCTCGCCCAACAGCCCTACTCCTACTTCCCAACTAACACCACCGACACAAACGAACTCTCCTTCACTTCGCGGGACTCGCGGGACTCAGGTATCGGCACCCCTTGCGACGTATGCGAATCCGAGACTTGCCGCTGCCGCGAGATCATCCTCTTCCTCGCCAACGAAATCCGACAGCAGCAACTCCAACACCAAGGAATCCACACCCTTAACACCCGCATCGTCTTCATTCTCACCCCCACTACCGCCACCAAAAGACACTGACACGGTCCTCACCACTCCAGCTCTCACCGACCATACAGCAAGCCAGCTATACCGGCAACGTCCTACTCCATTCCGCGCTGCGCTCTCTCCGATGCCCGTTGGGAGAGCGCAGCCGAAACTGAGGCATCAGCCGAGGCTGAGGCTTAAGACCGGGGGTATTGGGATTGAAGGTGTTGAGAATGTGGTCACTGGTGGGGAGGAGGACGGAGGATTCTCGCCGCAGTCCTTTAAGCAGAGGGTGTTGAGGACGCATCGGGGGAATAATAATAACTTGCAGCGGGGAGGGGTTGGGTGGGTTGAGATTGGATTTGGAGGGTGGTCTGAGTGTGGGGTGGGATGGAGAGTTGAGTTTGTTGTAGTTGGGTTGATGCTGGTGAATGTTTAAGCTAAGTATCGGTATAATGTTAATTTGGATTTCGGTGTGGTTCGGTGGTTTTGCATTAGGATTTCCGTGGAGGGAGGAAACATGATGGATGGGTTCAAGTGCATTGGGATGATAGGTTGGTTGGTGTTAAATTGGATATGTCTGGTGGTGGTGAGGTAGGTAGCAAGCATGCATGGTTTAATCAGTGATAATGATGGTTGTGTTAAATTGATCTCTGGCATTGAGTCTATGCATAGTATAAAGGGGGTGTAAACAAAGCAATCGTGTAGGCATGGTGTTAACATCCGTGCATCTAGGGGACACGTAACGCGATGGAAATGAAAAAAAGAAGAGGTAAAAATGCAAAGAGGAAATGTCTCCAATCTATCAGCATCTCAAACCGAAATTAGGTCAGGGGCAGGAGACTTCCTATCAAGGAGTGAAAATTTGATCTCCGAAGGGTGACCTCAAGTGAGGTCAGGCAACGCGTCACCGTGGGACACTAGTGACGGTCGCGGAATCTCCGTGTTACTTTTTGATAAGGAAGAAAGGAGAAAAGGGAGAAGGAGGACAGAAGTTTCGAGCAATATATAGGGCCTTGCATTGTGGATCGTGCCCACTCTTGCTGCTCCTCCTAGTGAATTATTCAAGTCAGGGCAGAGTAGGGAAGGTCGCGTCATGCAAAGGATAAGAGATTGCATAGATCATAGAAGTAATTTAACGAATGCTCCAAGCTTCTTCATCATTGCCATCAAGCCCTGCTAAAAGCTCTCATCGTGATGCTTGCGCATTGCGCGTCATAGTCAGATGGGTATGTGAAATTTGCCTCTGGTGAGTTGTTGAGGCCCAATTGTATCAGTGTTTTGCCATTCGGATCGAATTGAGGCCATCCAAGTTGAGCGAGACCAGAGGGCGGATCGCTAGAGAAAGCAGCCCAGGCCTTCTGCATCAATTTTGTGAGCTGCCGCTGGTCGACAGTCGTGTTTAATCCGCTGACATCGGCAGACGCGCCAAAAATCATATGCAAGTCGACACCATGATAGGCATCTGATGTGGGATAAAGTCGGGTGTTGTCCCAGTCCGTAAAGTAGCGGTAGACATACGAAGGTACGCCGTGGTCTCGACGGGCGAAGGCCTGGTACGTAACGGGACAGGTGAAAGACTCCAGAAGAAAAGATTTGACTTGACCATCTGTCGGGGTGACGCCCTGAGCAAAAGCAGGAATCTGGTAGTACCCATTCTCATTATCCGTATTGCCAAGTAGGACGGGGAGCTTGGCAAAGCTGCCGTTTGCAATCAGACCAATGTAGTCGGAGAAAACGATCTCGTTGTCCGGAGTTGGCCTCCTGGACTGCCTTGGTGCTGGAGGGGAAGCTGAAAGCGTTGCCTGAATGTGCGATGATGCCATGGGCAATGGGATCATCCTTGTATGCATATACCCAGTAGTCGACACTCACACCATCCGAGGACTGGCCAGCGAGAGTGATTGTGGGTGGTTCACCACCGAAACCCGAGATGTTGTCCCGAAGCCACTCGACCGCAGCCCGCTGATCGCGAAGACCAAAATTCTGGATCTCGCGAGGGGCACCAGGGAAGCCGAAAATGTTGAGACGGTAGTTGACGGTTACGACGACGATGTCTTCGGCCTCAACAAAGTACTTGGGGTTGTAGAATGGACTGTTGGTGTTGCCAATGGTAAATCGTCCTCCGTAGGAAAAGCCAAGAACCGGCTTGTTCGCCTTCACGTTGTTGGCTACATTCGTACCAGTGGGCTTGGTCCAGATGTTTAGGGTCAGGCAATCTTCGCTCTGTGATGTACCAGCTGCAGAAGCAAAATAGTTGACGATCCTCTGGGCTTGAGGAGTGAAGCCCGGATAGTTGACCGGCTTAGACGCCGTCAATGGGCAGTCGTAGCCGAACGTGGCGGCCTCAAATGGATCTGAAGCAACGAATCGCCGTGGAGACGCAAGCCGTAGTTCACCGGCAGGGGGTTTCGCATATGGAATGCCAAGATATTCGAAGACAACTTAGGTATTAGGTGCGATGTATTCAGTGATAGGTCCGTTTGATGTGTTAACAGTCAGCTTTACTACCGCTGTGCATATGGCGAGAGGCCCAAACAGCACTGTTGACAGCATGGCGAGGATGATGACGATGTTGATGTTGTAGAGAGGAGATTGTGGAGACTAATAAGGGCAAAGAAGCGGATAAAAGCGTTATGCGTGAAATAAGCCACCGCAAAAATCTAAAGTATATTGTTAATGTTACGCTGGCCTGATGAACTGACACAAATTGGTGCTGCAAATTCCACTCTTTCTCCCAAATCAGATGTAATTTTCTTCTAACACAGTTAAGAAAAAAATGAGACGAGGACGATCCAGGTTTACTTTCCCTATTCCATCGCCAACGCAAGCTGCAAAGTTACGACATTCTGAACTGCTTAAGCGAGGAATGCAACCAGGGCACTCCACAGGGTAGGCAGGTAACAGTACATTAGAATCGACGCAACAGCAGCCAGGACCCCCGGGACAGAGAGACCTCGCGCCCAGTGACTATAAGCCGTCGCAGGATACCAGAAAAAGGGGAATATTGCAGTGAAGATTCCGAGAATGCATATCACGGTGTTGAGGATGAGGAGATAGAAGTCTGCATCGGCGCTGGACCCTGGATAGTTAGTGGAATTCTGCCAGGCGATGGCTAGGGGAATAAAGCAGCCGAGTGTTGTAAGAGTGACTGTAGTGATTAAAACAGGTCCGTTTTCCTGCTAAAGTCGTTAGTTGACTAGTCTGTGTACCTAGGTTTCAGGGATGAGATCGACGTACATACTGGGAGATGTTAGGATAAGTTTTGGCTACCGTTTTGTCACTTTCGTCGTCTTGAGGGATAAAGTTATAGGTTGGCTCTGTTGATTGGTTACTAATTGCGTCTGGGGCCGGCTAGGCGTTGTAAATAACAGCAAAGCGGTCCATCAACCGTATCTTTTTATTTATTATGTTAATGAACTTTAACGTTTCGATGGTGTCTGTCGAATCTAAAAACAGAAGGTTGTCGAATGCTTCGGCTACCACATCCCGTTGTATCAAGATGTCGAGAGCCCGTTGCTTGGCCTGTCTCCAAGTGTTTGAATTCGATAATACGCCTAGGTAGTCAATTAGGGAATCAAGACTGGCTCTCCAAATCTTCAAGCAAGACTTATCTTACAGATCTCGCAGAAGTTAAGGCAAATCTTCAGATCCGCTTAGGATCCTCCGATATATCAGAAGATCTAAGGTGTCCAGGGCGTCTTCGTCAAAATGACATCGTAAGTGGTGAGGCACAGGCTGATTCAGCCAACCATAATCTCAAGTTACGATGTCGAAACTTTCCCTATCTCGCCGAGCCTCTTGCCTTATCGCAATATTAACGGCTTGGAGTGACTGGGCGATGTTGACCAATGTTTCTCTGTTGCTTTTTAAGAAACCTTCGGTAAGCGGAAGTGGTCCTGCGAGATTGATTCCTGTTAGTCGTGGTTTTCAGGAAGTCGCCATGCGTATAATCCAGAACTATGAACGACCTACTAAAAGTTGCCGATGGTGTCGGTAATTTTTGCCATGGCATCAACGGGAAGCTGTGACGAGCCATAATTCTGCTAGTTCCCCCTCTGTGTTTGATGCTGCCAGTGCATGCAATCTTCTCGGGGCGTCTGGTATGGCGGTCGCAAAAAAGCTGGAAAATGATGATGGTTAAAAATTGAGCATACTTTCAATAATGGATGGAGTGGTTAAATATCTGCATGGCCTTCCCGCAGGCTTCGCCACAGAGTTTGTTGCGCAGTCGAAACATTGCGCCCTAGGCACGCAACCACCAATGGACCTCAAAGCGGAGGCATCAAAGCCGCCGCCACTTCACACTACTGGCCAGATGGCTGGTGATGCAGCATGCTGAGCCACCGCCCAACAAGCAGGGGTAAGACGAACAAGTGATACAGGAGAGTCGAATGCTCAGGTGGGAGTATGACGCTCGCGAGGGCAAGTAACCTTGGAGCTGGGAAGGAGGTATTTTAAATTCCCGCTAGGTGGGGGAGGTCCTCGTTGGTGTTCGCGAGGGAAGGAAGACCTGGTTTCTGTTTCTTGGTGCTAATAGCATCGGCGCCAGGGGACCCGCCTCCCCTCGTTTCTTTTTAGACACCTACCTTGCGCGTGGTCACAGTGAACAGTGTCTCCGCGTATCCGAGATTCGATCGAAACATTGCATCGAGATGCGAAAAGGGGTTGGTGGTAAAAAAACCCCGAAGCTTTTCAACCCAACTTGGCTCGAGGGTTGGTCACACATGGGAGGGCAGGTGCAGCTGCCAACAATCGAGATTCCCACCTGCCCCGAAGGCGCGCTGCTCGCCCACGGAGAAACACCTGTCAAGCGTCAGTCTGACGGTCCAAGGCTTTCGCCACTCTGCTTTCGCCTGTGTCTGAAGGCACACTGAGCGTCGTTGTCTTCCCATCGTGTTGTCCGAATCACATCTAGCCGCATCCGGTGTATAATCTCCCTCCACCGTCTGACGCCGCATTGAGAGCGCCCGCTTATCTCGTTTTTGTGACGTTCTCGCTCGAAAATGGCGAACCTGCCGCCGGACATTCTGGTCACGGTCGATGTGGGACACTTGACCACGAGTAATTTGACCCCCCCTCCTGTCAGTGCAAGTTGATCTTGTGGCTGACCACGTCGATCGAAGCTGTCGCCTGGATGATCACTGGCACGAACAAAACCGCCGCTGATCTGACACCCATCAGGAGTTGGCCAGGCGCGGAGGACGCATCTTTCGACTACGTACCGACGGCACTCACATACAATTCCAAGGGTACACTCCTTCACTGGGGTTTCGGGTGCAAGGTCCCTGAAGTTGGCGAGTTTGTCGAAACGAACTTCTACGCCATCCTGGATCCAGACCACGCAGGCAACGACCGCTCTGTCGACAATGAGAAACGTTCTCTAGATTTTCTTTCGAACTTCCTTTTTTGCGTATATCAGCATATACGCCGCCAGATACAAACCAGGGTGGACTAGTATGGTTCTACCATCGACTTCCTCTTTGCCGGACCCAAGAGCGCCTCCAAATTGATATACGCAATTCAGGACGCCGGATTCGGTGGCGATAGCCCAAAGCATAGGGTGAGAGCCGAGCTGGTACGATCGTCCGCGGAAATTCTTTCCATCACCACGGCTCCTAGGATGGCCAGAGATATGGTGGCGATATACCACATCGTCGTGGACTGTGGGCCAAACGGGACGTTGGTATCACTATGCGCGAATCAAGCCGTGGTGAAGAGCGAAACGTTTTCATTGGGAACCCATCTCATCGAAACGGAGATTTACGATCTCATCAGAGGAAGGATTAATTGCTATCCTGCGCCCAAGGACGAGATGCTGATCCGCCACAGCTACGCTAAGCGTTGGGCTAAGAGTAGCCAGTTCGTTGAGGTTATAAATAGCCTGAGCCAGTGTCGAACGTTCACTGGACAGTACTCGATGTCGCTTGGGGCTTTCCCATAGAAGAGTCGTTCTAGTCCAGGTGAATGGATCATGGTCAAGAACAGAGTTGAGATATTCCGGAGGTAAGCGCCGGATGATACAAGGAAGCCATCTGTCTGCTAACGCCTGGCAAGTGAGGAACTATACATGCTGCTAAACCATGTTAAAAATCTTGTCTGCACCCACCTGAGTCACTTTATGCGGCGCACCAATATCAACTTGACGTCGCATGACCAGGGGCTGGTAAGTGTTCCCACGGATGGTAGGTACCGGAACATTCACTGACTGGCATTAACGATGGTAAATACAGCGCCATGTGGTCGTCATTAGTTGGTTGTCACGCTTCCCTTATGTCATTGACCTTTTGAACCAGCGGGTGGGGACCCAGAGGCTCCCGTACTATGCCGCCGATGGTGTCCTTACTAGTGGCGATCCGAAACTCTGTCGGGAGAGGGCTAGTTTGTCACCGATTGTCACAGCTGAAATCATCGGAAGAGCCTGTCACCGTTCAGGGCGCGGGGGCTGGAGAATCGCAACCCAAACTGGTACTCGGCGGGATGGCAATGGGCTACAGGTTGACAGTGGGGCCACCATCGGCATCAAAAGAAAGGGAGCCGTCAAATCAGCCCCAAGTTGGAACTCCGTAGTCCCAGTAAGTGGCCCCTTCTACAAAAGCATCGGTTCTGGCGAGCGCTACTTTGAAGCAAACCGGCAAGAGAGTGGCATCTCGAAGCCCTGTCAATGAAATGCGGCTTGATGTAGTCACACTTGACGATGCATCCTCGCGTCTCACGTACAAGCGTACCTGGAGAAATGGATCTGTTATTACAGCAGGGGAAATTTGGAAGAGGAGCAGGTTTCTTGGAAGGGGCGCTTTTGGAAGAGTGTGGCTTGAAACATATGCTTCCGGTCCGAAGAAAGGCCAGCATCGAGCCGTGAAGGAGATACCAACTACTGCAGATTCTCAACAAGACATCGACTATAACAGGGAGCTCGAGACTCTCGCAAAGTTCTCGGCATCAGAGGTTCAAATTTCATTTCGCCTCCAAGGTTGATATTGCTGATGATTCCACCGTACTCTAATTATTTCGTAATAAGCTACGGTTTGTGGGCGACCGAACGGTCGCTCTGCATCGCAATGGAATATCTTGAACTGGGAAACCTGGAGAAGTTTTTTACCTCGCCGATGAAGGAGGATGACGTCATTGACATCACTATCCAGCTCTCTGATGGACTCAGTCTGATGCATGAATGTGGGTTCGCGCACCGTGAGTTGAAGCCAGATGTAGGTATCCAACGCATCCAGTATCTGCATATAATGATACTTGCTGACCTGCTGAACAATATATTGGTCGTACAAAATCGGTCAGATGAGGACGGTTCACGATGGTGGGTAAAGATAGGGGATTTCAGCATCAGCAAACGTAATGTAGCTGGTGTGACCTCGCTCCGTACCCCGGTCGGGACGGTGGCATACATGGCTCCCGAGGTTCTCGGTTTCTTCAGTCTGAAAGAGCTTCAACTATCGCAGCAAAAGACATCGCCATCATACACCACAGCCGTCGACATCTGGTCCCTTGGCGTCATCGTCTTTCGCATAATCACGGGCGAGTTTCCTTTCTCGGAGACAATCGACTTCGCACGATACGCGACACTCGGCGCTCCGTTTCCGATAGGGCCGTTGATGAAAGCCGGTGCCCCGGAGGATTGCATCGACTTTCTCAAGAGAACAATGGCACCTTCAGCGGCTATGCGGCCTGTTGCAGAATTGTTGCCCTACTCCCCATTCTGCAAGCCAGAATGAGACTCGGAAGATGGGTAGACTCGCGCCAATCGGCAAGCTAGCATACGTTAATCAATTCATTAGCATTCCTGGGCCCAAGACAGACTGTCGGCTAAAGTGCTGCCGAAGATTTGTTCCGGGTTGGGTACAACGCGTGGCTCAATTGCCAATCCCTGCCTGACGGCGGGATTTGCCTATTGACTTCATGCTACCATACATAGCACTTCCGAAATGCGCGCCGCATAGTTGTAGGGCGAGAGCCGCGGCCGACTCCCGAGTCCAGATACCGAGAACCACGCTCAGAGGGGTCGCTCCGGACTTCACCATGAAGACAAAAGCGCATAAGTAGGGGCCTACGGAGTTACTCTGTGGGCTCTCTTGAGCAACGGGGCCAAACTTGCTCATTATCCATTCTGTGTTTCTCTCCAGCCAGCGCCACCTCACCGAGTCATCTGCCCGTCGTCTCAGCTCCTCAACATGTTGTCCAACATCTTGGGCGTAGCCCTGCTCCTGCTCGGAGCCGCGCAGCCGATCATCGCCGCGAAACCATCCCCCGGCTGCGGAAAGGCTAACAAGCTGGTGACACCAGCGGCCGCCACCACGCCCGGCCTGAGCATCACCTCGGGCGGCAAGACGCGCCAGTACTTCGTGAAGCTCCCTGCCAACTATGACTCCAGCCACCCCTACCGTCTGATCTTCACCATGCACGCCGTAGGCGGCAGCGGTCAGCAGATCTCCAGCGGCGCCAACGCCTACTATGGTCTCCCGTCGCTCATCAACGACACCACCGCCGCCATCTACGTCGCGCCCACGGGCCTCAGCGGCGCCCTCGGCATCGGCTGGTGGAACAGTGGCGGCGAGGACATCGTTCTCGTCAAGGACATCATCAAGGCCGTCGAGGACGACCTTTGCATCGATCAGAACCTGCGCTTCTCCACGGGCTTCAGCCACGGCGCCGCCATGTCTTTCATCCTGGCGTGCGCCCTGGGCAAGGACCTCCGCGCTGTGGCGGTGCTGTCTGGCAGCCCGCAGATCAGCGGGACTTGCCCTGGCGGTACGGAGCCCGTGGCGTGGTACTCGCAGCATGGCACTAAGGACCAGGTGCTTCCGATTGCGGGGGGCCGCCAGATGCGCGATAGGTTCTTGAAGAATAATGGATGTGCGGCGAAGGAGGCTAAGGAGCCGGCCAAGGGCGAGAAGCATATCAAGACTGTGTATGAGTGCAAGGCCGAGTATCCGACTACGTTTGTTGCTTTTGATGGGTAAGTCCTCAACTGTCCTTCGTTTGTGTCGATTGGGGAAACGCATGGGCTAACTGTTCGGTGTTAGTGACCACACGCCTAGCCCGAGAGACCCGGGTGCGTCCCGCACGTTCTCGGACACTTATACGTGGGAGTTCTTTTCCCAGTTCAAGTAAATGGGATGTCGGATGTGATGTGGTGGATGCAGCTGGAAGGCCTACGCGTGTTAGGTGTTGTACATATCAGGTCGGCTGTAATTATGCGACCGAGTGGCGGAGGTCCGCGGTATATACTTGGGTACCTGAATCAATTACGAAGGCTCGCAAAAGGAAGGGTCCCTCTTCTCCGTGGGAAAATACGTTGTTGGAATTCCTCACACAGCTCTATGCCGGGACAATAAGGCCTTAACTACATCGCGAAAGGTGTTGGCTGCATCGTAAAAGGCCTTTGCGAAGGCAAGAAGGCATTTTCACAATTCAAGAAGGCCCTTCCAGCGCCCCGAAACGCCCTCAGAATGCAGGAAGGCCTGGGTTTATTACCACATTACAGGCCTCGGCTGCATCGTGAAAGACCTTTCCAGAATACAGGTAGGTCCTTTCGCAATGGGGGATGGCCTGCCATAGCCAAAACCAAAGACAGTGGGTCCTAAGAAGGCATCTTTCGGCCTGAGCCCTCGTACCTGAATTAATTATCTGAATTAATTACATATGTGGATATCTCATGTTGGCACAGCTGTCAGTTGCGTAAAGCTCAATCTTCCTCGCCGGACAAAACGTTCCATTCAATTCAATTCCCTTGAGAAAATGATTCGGATCAACCCCCTATTCTCCGATCCCGACACCGACATGCTGGACTCGGGCATGGAATAGATCGCCCCAGCGTCCCGCATTGCCAGTCCGTCCGATATCTGCATCAACTGCATCGCGATGTTGTCAAGAAGACATGACGTATCCAGCACCCGACGTATCGGAGCGCGTGACACCATCGGAGCAGACAGCTCCCGATACCACCGACTCAATTCAATCGAGGTTTGCCTGCCGCCCCAATCCCCTATCAGCGTATCAGACAAACCATCACTCCGCATCGTGTCTCACCTGTCGACAGCCAACACTGATAAGACCCTGGATAAGTTGCGTTGACCGCCGCCCCGGCCCCCCAGGCGGAAATCATCTGCATACGTCCGTACCTTGTGCATATGTACAAGAGAAGACAGACAGGACGGACGCATGCACACGGCTTCCGCCGCGCCTTCCAGGTTTGAACCGAGACAGCCCGTCGCCAACACCAACAACAAGGAACAAACCTGCCCTGCCTGCCTGCCCGCGCGCCGCCTGCCTGTCAATCCCGCCCTGTCTCAGGCCCCGGCCGAAAATCCAAAAATCATGTCTCTGCCAGGTGTCAGGTGCTTAAAACCTGACCTGGCGCCAAGGAACATGCCCATGGGACAGCAAAACGGAACTTTCCGCATAAGGAAAGGATTGCCTTCAATCCCACCTCCCATTTCCCATTTCCCCGTTTCCCAAAAAGCCCCACTCCCACGTCAAGTTCATCCCGCGTTTTGAAATGGAAGGCACCCCCGTCCTCTCATTTGACTTTTGTCCAGCGTTATCGGGGGCCAAGAGCCGCAAGCCCCTCTCGCGAGATTATCAGTGCACCGTGCTGCTGATTCTCCCGATCCTCCAAGCATGCTGCAGCCCTGCTAGTGTTAAACTCTAGCTTGCCAACCGCTGCACCCCTTAACACGGCACGGGGGATTGAGATCACCAAAGGATTTGGTAATCTCTTCCCCTCAGGCCAACCTTTGAAGCTGATCGGCCGCTCCATGTTGTCATGCTCTTAAAGGTCGATAGTTTGGTAGATACCAGTATTTTGTTGGAAACAAAAGTTCAACCAACAAGATTGCTACCAAAGATGACAAACACCAGTTGAACCGCTGTCATGGCTATGC
>Ga0247780_1000226_pt1 | contig 56268 bp, 64 predicted proteins | sample UWRJL079202R5_FD_179927 | JGI IMG/M metagenome (GOLD analysis project Ga0247780, IMG submission 179927) | Plant litter microbial communities from Arlington Agricultural Research Station in Wisconsin, United States - UWRJ-L079-202R-5 | ecosystem: Environmental > Terrestrial > Plant litter >...
TGGGCGGGATGGATCTCCCCCGCAGCAGGCTGCTGAACAGGACATCACCGTCATCATCCTCGCGGCGCGATCCAACTAGTAAGTGCGGATTTTGAGTGAGGGAGGCGCCGCTGCAATGACCGAAGCTGACATTTCGGTCAAAGCCCGCTTGGAATTTTAGGAACGGGGTATACCAAGATCGTCACGGATATTGGCAGGATGATCGCCAAGTTATTGAAAGGCGGGGAGAAGTGTGGGTGTATGTTGCCCAAAGACTTGAGTCTCGGGCTTTTGCTGACATGACGTTCAGTTTTAGTCCTTGGCAGCACCGGATGGACCGCCATGACAAAGCGAGACCCAAGCAACCAAATCATAGCAATCCGCTATTTCCACACCATTGAAGACCTACACAACTTTGCACACGACCCGCTCCATCGCAAGGCGTGGGACTGGTGGAATCGCATCACGAAGACCCACCCCTTTCTGAGCATCATGCACGAGGTCTACCACGCACCTAAAGGGCATTGGGAAAACATCTTCATCAACAACCACCTCACCGGAATTGGTAAGTCAAACCCCCAAGAACTGTATGTACTCCGAAGTTGCAAACATGAGACGACTGACACCCCCTAGCCGATGCAACCTCCCGCATGTCGATTAACAACACCAAGGTCCGCCCCCTGTTCGCCGGAAACCTCGGCGGCATGCGCTCGTAGCTGGGCCGTCTTGGCCGTGGAGACGGAGCGGAGAATCTAGAGGTTGACGGCGAGCCCTATTAGTGGAGTCATCTTGGCACCCACATCCCAGCGGCATCCACCGCGTCGCACATACGACATACGATATCCCCCATCATGACTCGGATTTTAGCAGGAGGAGACTCGAAGGGATCAATGCCCTGTACGACATTGGACACGCTAGCTGAGAAAAGTCGCCTAACCGCTCATCTTCCGAACTCGAGCGACTGCTTGACGCAGGGACCCATGTTATTAGATGTGATACAAAACCACTGCACTAAAACACCGCAAAAGTGAATCCACTGATGCCAGCATTTAATAACAGCGACTATATCTATATTGTTCCACATTAGACGAACCGATAACTTTATTGATGATCTCCAAGAGGTGTCGAGGATGGTGTCGATTTGAGCGCCAGGCGGAGGCTCATTTCGATGACAGGACGGAGAAAGTTGTCACAATGGGGAAACGAGCTGAAGGGGACAATTTCGAATATTTGTCGGCTGTTGATCGCTCACAACATGTTAGTGACGCCCCTGCCTTGAGATAATAGATCTGACAGTTTCTCGCGACATCCCACCTGGCAGTTCTCGCACATTTGGACAACCGGTTCCGAGCCCTGGACGCGTCAATCGCCGGCGGCGTTCCTCGCCGAGAAGAGACAAAACACACCCAGCAAGTCATTCCTCATACGCGGTTAGGTAGGTTTAGTGCGGACTCCGAATGCTACTGCCACTCGCCAACACGATAATTATTCGTGGAGCATGACGTCACTCCAAATGCTCGTTGGGTCCATCGTCCTGCAATACAGCAACCAGCCTGCCCGGCCATGCACAAGCAGTTGATACCAAGGAGGCCGACCGTGGCGCGACATCAAACTCGAGTACCACCTGCCCTACTGGCTCGTCCGGGCTTCCCTCACGCTCATGTACTCAAGCAATATCAACGGGAGCCCTGAAATGGTAATCCGCATTGTCAACCACCTCTCCCCAAACGACTCTCACGGCCAGAGACTATTCAACGCGCAGTGCGTCGCAGACTTCAACCGATTCACACTGAACTGGCAAACCCCCCTCCAGCTCGCCGCCATACGAAACGACGCCGACGCATGCCGCTTGCTGGTCCAAGCCGGCGCCGACGCCGATGCCTCGCACCCCATGGGCAACTCAGCCACTGCACTTCAAAGAGCATGCTTCTACAGCGACTATGATGCAGCCAAGGCTCTTGTCTTCCTGGGCGCATCCACAATCGTCAAGGACGCCGGCGACATGTGCGCGTTTAACTGGGCCGTTCAGTTTTACGGTGGATAAAGCGGGACACGGTTGTTACAACTCATCCTCGACCACGGCGGTGATGTGCACAGCGTCGGCGCCAGGGCGACCAGCCACTGTCTATAGCCGCGAGCTCATGGGACCCGAGGTTGGAGCGACTGGAGGTTTTGATCGACAATGCGGCGGACATCGATTACCAGGGCTTCAACGGAAATACGGCGCTTCTCAGCCCATGGCGGCGTTCAACCTCGAAGGGACGGTGTTGTTGCTCCGACGGGGCGCCAGCGTACACATTCTAAACAAGTTTGGTCAGGGCGTCTTGCATAGTGCCGCGAGGTATAGCGGAATGAAGACTTTTGAGACACCGTGTGGATTTGGAAAGTTGCTGGGCTGTTTAGATGCGGATGCGAGGGATGCGAATGGGAAGACGCCGCGTGAGTTGTTCAATGCTAGGTCTCCACAACCGAAACCGGAGTTGCGGGAGGCATTTGAGCGGTTTGTCGGGGAAGTTGAGGGGACGTTGGAGGAGGATGTAAAAGTACTGTTGGAAGAAGTTGAAGGGAAGGAAGTGGAGGAGGAGGAGTTTGTTGATGCCGTGGAGGTGCAAAATGTGTAGCATGTTGTCCCTTTCTACTCCAGGTTTTCCGGTACTTCCTCCGGTACCGGATCCAATTCTGGGGAAATTCCTTCATTTCATGTGCCAACATGTTAATTCGCTGATGTTCACCCTACCCCTGACGACCCGCATCCTGATGCAACGGTGCAAGTCTATAAACGGGAGACATTGTGTAACAGACAGGGGGCCCGTAAGGCGGAACGCCATTACCCCGATCACGTCCCAGCCGTGTTTAACGGCGCCATGACTTGAACAAAACCACCCGACGGCCCGAGCCGCACGCGAGTCCTTCGTCGCTCGACATGGAGTTTCCACGGCAAAATGACCACCACCAGCGCCGCCACTCTCTCGATCCAACGCGATCCGCAGTACTCCGCGCTCCGTATATGCGCCCAGACATGCGTCGACAAAGGGAACAATAACAGTGACCTCGAAGGCGAGCTCGAGTGCGGCGATACCAAGATCCTAAACGCGTGTTTCTGTAGGGAGGACTTACGACTAAAAGCAACGACTTTTCTCAGCAGCTGCATTATCTCAAGATGCGGATACAACAAGCAAGATGTCACCTCCGCTTTGAAATTGTATGATGGTTATTGCTCCTTCAAACCCCTCCCATCGCCGACTTCTGTTTCTGCGACCACAACGAAATCGACCGCGTCGAAAAGCAGTAGCACAACAACAAGTAAGGAAAATCCTGCCGGAGAATATGTGAGAGACGCTGACGTCAATGGACAAAAGAATCGCCTTCGACCCCATATACGACCCCTGCGCCACCAACCGGCTTAGTCACGACCTCCGCACCATCAACAAGCCGCGAGTCCGGTGCGAGCTCAGGGGGCCCGGCCACTGCTGCGTCCGAGTCGTCAACAACCAGTACCTCCGCCCTATCTGCAAGCTCAGATGGAAGCAGCTTGGACAACACGAGCGGTATATCTAGCGCAACAATATCACCCGGAGCCATCGCGGGGATAGTGATCGGAGGAATCATCACCTTAGTTCTCGGGCTTGGGATATTACTGTGGGTTCATCGGAGAGGGCGAAGAGGAACGCAAATAGGGGAAGCAAAACAATACGGGGAGCGGCGAGACACGAGCCAATCTGGACAGTTTGTCGACGAAGGCGATAACATTCAACTTGTGGAGAGCCCGAGTATCGCGGCTGCTGCGGTGAAGATGGACGAGGCCCAATCTCAGGATCATGACAGGTCGGCGGCGGTGGAGATGTGTGATACGGGGTTTAGGGCGGAGTTGAGTGCGGGGGAGGACGTGATTTATCGGAAAGAGAAGCCATGAATTAAGTCTGTATAAGTCATTAACGCTCAAACCAAATTCCACAAGAACCTCCCAGGGTACCTCGACCTCGTAGGCGGAAGGCACATTTCGGTCCTCTGTTGGGAACCTGAACTCGGCATCTCTCCGAGATCCGCCCTCAAGTTCCGTCTGCAGTGGATATAGGCAGTGTTTTTTTTTCTTTTTTTGTGAATCTTGTTCGAATCTCAACGCGGATCACCAATACCTTTCAAGTCGAAAGGGTTGAAGCTTAGCCACATCCATTCGTTGATGGTCAGACACTTTCCCCGTCGAGTTAAACCACAACCGCCTCAAATTCTCTCAAATCTAACCTTCATCCCCCCCTTCGGCGTCAACGTAAAACTCGGATTCTGCACCGGCGGCTCCCTACCCCCCAGCGCTTCAATCTCAGGACTCTTTACAAAACGAAACTTGACTATCGTCTCCACCAAAAATGTCTTGATATTCATCAACGCAAAGTTCTTCCCGATGCAGATGCGTGGCCCTGAGAAAACCCCTGGAAGGCGTACGGATTGGCTGCTTCGCCCTGCAGATTGTCCCACCGCTCGGGGACACATTTCTCTGCGTCGTCGCCCCAGGTTGTGGCCGAGTGACTGGCGATGTGCATACCGAAGTAGAAGAGGGTGCCTTTGGGAACGAAGGTGCCGCAGAGGGTTCTGGATGATTGTGTTAGTTCAAGTTGTATTGTCTTTTTGGTGTGACTGGGACTTACACGTCTGTGGTCGATTCGCGGTAGCTAATGACGGCTTTAGGTTGTTAGGGTTCATGACTGACAGGACGCGGCTCGGAAACTCACTTGGAGCGTAAAGCCTGACGATCTCCCTGACGAAGTTGTTCAAGTATTGCAGCCGGTCGATGTCTTCCCAAGAAAGATTACCACCGCCATTCCGTGTGATGCCGGCGAGAATCTCGGATCGCAGTTCATTCTGGATGCGTTGATCCTTCGCTAAGATATAGCTCGACCATACCAAAATTCCAACGCTCGTCTCATGGCCTGCAACGACAAAGGTGAGGATCTTGGAAGTTGCTTGTCAGCTCTGTTCGGTATCATCCAGGGGCGAGTGGAAATTACATGATCGACCACCTCTTCCACTGCCAGCTCGTCCTCTGACCCTTTGAGTCGTCTTCTCTCTTCAACAACCAGCGTCAACAAGTCTCTGCCGCCATTGCCAAGGCCAATCGAGTCGAATTTCTCGCCTTTGTCCATCGCTGTATCGACGTCCTGCATGCGTTGGCGGGCACACTCTGTTACCATCGCTCGAGCCTGTTTGACCGCTTGGATGTGGGCTAGGTTTGCCTCGATGGGCAGGAATCTCCGAATTGGGGTGAACGTGTTGATCACAGTGACAAACCCTGCCATTTTCGTTGGTTTAAAGATGTGACGGTAACACTTTTCGAAGCTTCGTCTTGTTAGCACACCCCCACAAATACGGGTAGATCAATCCCAGCATACTTCCATTTCCGATCCGAACCAGTGAGATGATCCATCTCCACCCCCAGAACCGTCAGGCCGGTGATTTCGAGACCGACTTTCAGGTAAGCCTCAGTGACTGAACCCCGATGTTAGCAAGAAACAGCCGAAACCATACTGAAATACCGAGTCTGGATCATCAGCTCACCATCCACGACCCTCCTCCCATCCTCACCCATACCCTCATCAAGCCAGCGGGTGAAGCCCTCAGCCTCCTCTCTAAACACCGGGAAAATCTTCTTGAGGTTGGGCACCGAGAACAGCCCCATGAGAATCCGTTTCTGCCGCTTATGCTCCGCGCCCTCGGAGAACAGCAACCCCATTCCAAGAATATCGGTGTTGATCATCAGCGTCTCCTCGTTGCCAAAGGCTAAGGTATCGTACGAATGGCTCCTAGGGCCATTTTGCTGACCATGTGAGGAAGGGCTCATTTGGAGACGGGGCGGTTAGGATGCGTGGGAATTGCCCCAGGAGTGGGTAGCCGTCTTTCGGTCCTCGGAGATGCCGTAGGGAGAGACGAAGTTGGGGTAAATGATGAGACGGTAGGCTTTGAGGGCGCTGTACCGCAAGGCAAAATACAACAAAACCTGGGTGATGATTGACCAATATGATGTCTGGAGCGAGGCTTCAGACAGTCGTGCCCAAATTACTGTCTCGCTGAGTGATAGGGTTGCGGCGAGCTGGAGGTCCATGGCGAGATTTTCTGGGCGAAAACCTAAGGTAGGTATTGGCGAACACAAACTTGCCCTCGACAGTTCTGAAAAGATGAAGTGGCATCTCGCCCAATTTATGCCCCGACCCCGCGAGCTAGCGCATCACGGTGCATCATATGCATATTGCCTTCGGGCTCTACCTCTCCGGAAGTGCCAAGCCGCATCACGCCGGTGAAAAAAGGTTACCGAAAGCTAATTCAGCTCAACAGGGTCCGAACATGGGCGAGAGGTGCGGCAGGCGAGGCTTGGGATGAGAGACGCCTGTCCTTTCGTTTCTTCTTTCGAGACTTTGGGGTCGAGATCGGAGGGGCGGAGGGGGAGGTGGGCTTGGTGCGTCCTCGAAAAGCACCAACAAATATTCGGCCATCTCATGCTGACGGTCTGGTAGACGCGGATCGAGGGGGTAGTAGTTGTTCGAACTAATATCTCCTGGTCTCCGAAAAAACACGTGGATCAGCCGCTGCGTCTTCCAGTTGGTGACGGTGATCCGACAAATTGCCTTGATACCCCGCCAGTTGGTGCTATGTGAAAGGCTTTGATCAAATGGGGGAATAACTATAAGAATGGATTTCAACGCCCCAGTATCTGGCTTCCACTCCGACAAGCAAGTCAGGTAAGTACCTACTTTAAGATCTGCCCCCATCGTTTGCCATCAGGGCAACCTTCTAGGATGTATCAAGCCACCTCATATCCCACCACGTACCTAGGCCTTCATTAACAATTCCAATAATGAGCAGTTACCCCATCAACCGTCATACTGTCTGGCAGTTCCCACCCTTCGCTACGTATCCTCTGTTCGAGGACATGTAGTTTATACGTCCCACGTTCCCTCCGCTCCAGCGTCGCCGCTTGCTTATCATCATACTGCCGACCGCGCCCCAACCATCCCCACTCAGCTGCCTTCTTATCTCTCACCCACTGTGAGCTTGGCTGTCTCGTCAACTCATTTCCATTCTCGTCCGTTTTGATCTTCGCAATGGCAGTAGGATCTGGCCGAATGCCAAAGACGGCGGCCTCGCGAGCTTCTAGGGCCATGACGAAGTCCACCGCAGTCTCGAGGGTAGTCAGGACGGCATTCTCAGTAGCCGGGGGGATCGATTTGAACGAGATGGGAGCAGGGAGGCCGTCTTCGATACCTGTGCGAAACAGAACGACTGGGAAACGGCCAACTGTCGTCGAGTCCTCGTTTTTGTACTCGTCGCTGGGTACGATAATAAGTAGCGCTTGGAATATCGGGTTGAGGAACCTGGATTTCGATAATGGAATGTCGTTGCTGGTGGCTAAGTTCGCGTCGAAGGATGTGGACTCACGCTCCGTGCACTTCTGGGTGCAGGCCGAGACGTGCTCGCAGAGGATGCTGTTGAATTTGACAAGTGCCATGACCACGTCCATTGATGCCGGTCCACTGCCAGGCGGAAGGCCTTTTGGCATGATGAATCTGCAGGCAAATTGATCGGCGTCAATCTCGCTTCGATAGGGTCGGAACCAGCGGCGATAAATGTAGTTCTCCATTATCGTGGCCACGAGCTTGCGTGGACCACCTTCCAGGAAGCACACGGGCACAGTCTTGTTGCAGCTGTCACCGTACCAGTGCGGGCCGTTGATGTCGCACAGCTGCTTGTCGACTGAGATTAAAGATTGGAAGGGGTAAAACAGTTGACTATAGTGTAAGCGGAGCCGATGATGTTCCTCCTCGTTGGTTCGGTATAGCCATAATAACTCTTCTCTGGTGAACTCGGACAGCGGTTTTGGGGGGCCAGTAGGTGGCTGCCGAAGCACTGGCGGACTCCTTGAAGTCGTTGAGAACCGGCTGGATTGACGGGCATTTTGGTGTTCTGCCGTGAGGTGTGCGTCGAAGAGAAGGAAGGTGGACTGAAAATTTGCATAGCTGAAAATCTAGGAGGGTGTATGGAAGGTAGAATTTATAAATGCCTGGTCACCTCAGTCAGACTACAGTTTGTGGGCGCCGAAAAGCGCCCGATCCCTGGCGTTCTTTCTCCCGCGCGCGGTATAAGCAGGTAGGAACAAGTTGCCATTTCCGATCTGGGGTCAGATATTTTTGGTAGAGTGACACTCCTAGCTCATTGAGTGGAGAGTAGGATCCCATGTGATGTATACCTGCTGTTGATATCCCGATGCTTAGCTTCTTGGTTCCTTTTGGGGCCGGTGGCCTGGAGGAATGCCGTTGGCCCTAAGACTCACAGACACACTGGCACCCGATGCAGTGCATGCTGGACTCAGAGCGAGCTGAGAATGCTGGGACAACAACCTGGAGGAAAGTCGTATACGTCAATACTAGTCCCATACGACACCATTCGTTCCTCTCACGACGTGCGGCGTACATGTTTGAGGGCGAAGCAGTAAATAGATCAACGGGCGTGCTCTGCTGGTAGGAAACCGGTAAGCTCTCGAATGCTAGCTGAGATGTTAGTGTGTCCGAAGAGACGATGCCAGATGTTCAACTCTTCTCCGGAGCCGAGTGCCTGAGCCGTTCCGACCCCTTCTGACTTGGCCAGGCTCACGTTGACTTAGCGAGCTGTTTTCCCATTTGTCGTTGAGATACCGCGCTGTTTTCCCCGTTCCGCCCTGTCTCGCCCGCGCCGCCGCCATGATCGATGGAAAACCCCAGAAAGAATACCAGGGTAAATGGTGCAACCATCCAAGCCCTGGCAGCCAAAAGCCTATAACCTCAAGAGGCAGGCATTTGTTACATGCAGTTGGGGTTATGTGTGGGATCATAATATAAGTGAATCAGAAAACCCCTCAATCTCTTCACCGGTCATCGGGTTGACAGTGTTGAATTCAACGTGGTCACTAGAAACGTAGTAATTGGAAGCCGTGAAGAGTGTTATATTAGAGAGAAGCTCGCAGAGCAACCGTGAGCACGTAAAGCGCGGACCAGCCGCGCTACCGCTGCTTACCTAAACAGTCGGTTGAATTTGACAGACAGGTGCATAATTGTGCGTCGATTGATCTCGATTAATGCTTCTGTACGAATGATCCGGGCTGTTAGGAAGAGTAAATAAAAATCATTGGACGGGAAAAATGAAAAATGGTTCCCTCACTTAAGAGTTTTGAATAATAACGTTCGTTACTACTGGACGTCCTTTTTAATCTGATCGAACTATTTCCCCATAACAGTCTTAACATTCGCGATGTCGGCTTTGACGTTCGCGATGTTGGTTTTAATGTTCACGACGTCGTCTTTAAGGGTCTTGACCTGAGTGAGTATCGACTTGCAGATATAAGTGAATCGGAAGCCATAGTGCAAGGATACGTTAACTAAATGTAAAATAAAAGGAACTTCACTTCTTACACCAATTGTGTCATACTAATATCGCTGGAAGTGCCATAAAAACGCCAAGCATCGCAAAGAAAGCTGTCCCAGACACTGGATCCCTCTCCCATACCCAATCGCGCCAGCCCCTGCCATCCCCTTGATGGACTAATTTATACAGCCCAATCTCGATCGCCAAAAACCAGAGCAAGGCAAGCGCGCCAACGGCGAAATGTTTGCGCTTTCTTGTGTTGCGTCCGTGGGTTTCGACGAGTTGCCGATTCATTCGAGAGACCACATGTTTGGCGGACCGCCAGATGACAACCATCATAAGCGGCATTTCCAGGAGTTGCGCATATCTTTCGCCAAGCCATGGCTCGAGGAGCGGGACGCGGATGATGCCGCATACGAAGCCACCGCTGAAAACGAGGAGGGTGTAGATGAGGCTTGTGGTGAGGATGGTGAAGAACATTTTGATCGTGTTTTGTAAAGTTTGATGGTTGGAGGGTGAAGGGTTGAAAGGTGAAGGGTTGGGGGTTGTTGGTGGTTAAAAGAGCGGGTGGCATGAGGGTCAGGTGATGACTTGTCGATGTCACGTGGTCATCAATCACGCAAAATCCGGGTTTTCTCTGCTCAATTGGCCAATTTTTTTTCTCATGCAAGTCGATTACTATTTCAAGAGTTTGTGACATTGTTCAGTTGACAATTGACTTTGAAGCCAAGGTCAACACCGAGCTCGTTGGTGCCTCCCCTTTCTAGATGTTATTGGCAAGCGCGGAACCGGTGGACTGTGGTTGGCACCTTTTGATTGACTGCGTCTTGTCCTAGCCCTATTTGCTCCCTCTTACATGTAGGGCTTAGCGGCTTGGTCCCTATCAAATCAAAGGCTGGAGCAAATGCCAGATGGTTGGTGAAGCCAGGGGTGGGCATGCGTGATGCGATGGGTACAGGGATGCTCGCGGCCGCGATTGGTGTGCGCAACCCGAAACGAGGCGGTAAGGATGCAGACCAACATCTCAGCCCCCAGGCACTGCATCAGGCCTCTCAATCAAAAGGCGCTTGTGGGCCGCCAGTCTATTGATCCTCCCGTCTTCCTTTCTCATCCCCTTTCCCAAGTCCCAGGCCCGACATTGGATCGTCGCTGTGATGATGGCAGCGATGCGATTTCTCGCCGCCGTTTCGGCCCTAGGGCTTTGTAGGATCGCCGAGTCCGCAAACTGCTACAAGATGGACGGGAAGCTGCAAGACTCCAAATATGGTTGGAAGGTGTGCAACCCCAGCGTCGCGGCCAGCCCATGTTGCAGCGGCATCGATTACTGCCTCGATAACGGCCTTTGTCTCAACGCAGGCGTGGTCAACAATTACATCACCGTGCAGGGTTGCACTGATCCGAGTTGGGGGGGATCTTGTCGAAAATACTGCGCGGCATCCATGGGTCGGTTCTTCCAATTCAACTATCAAGAAAACTTATTGCTAATCCCTTAGCAGATATCAACGGCTACACCGGCATTACAATATGCGATGGCGTCAACAACGCCTGCTGCGGTGACAAGGGGACGTGCTGCTCGGAGGAAACATTTCAGTTACCTTTCTTCACCAACCTCAGCCACCCCCCTCTCGAAGTCACAGGCCCGAGCTCGACGAGCGCGACATCAACGCCCTCGGTTTCCCCTCCAACTTTGTCTGGCACAAGTACAGGATCGGCTGGCCAAACCTCTAAAGCCTCCTCAGCAGATACGACAGCCGTGGCCAACTCGGACATGGCGCTCAAAATTGGGCTGGCAGTGGGCCTCCCGCTAGGCCTGCTCCTTCTTGCCACTATCGCTTACCTCGTCTGGGAACTGCGGAAGCAAAAGGCTGTGGCCGAGGAGTTGAAGACGATGGTGTATCAAGATGCCCCTGGCCGCCCGGTTTCGGCGCAGCAGATGGCAACCCCGAAGTACATGTATCAGGGGCGTCCGCAGCAGCACTTCTCGGAGCTTCCGCACCATGAGGTGGCTCAGCTCCCGACCGGGCCCGATAGGGAGGAGCTGGATGCATCTCCAAGGTTATGAGGCGGAAGCCCTCAGAGGGGCTGGGCACTAGATATCTTGGGATTGTGTAATGGAGATGTGTATACTCTACCTACGATAAGTATTATGTATTTAGCCATGACTTTTAAGAATGCAATAAGGCATTTTGAAAGAGAATGTCTCCGTGTACAGTAATCCAAAATTTTCACGTAGATAGCCTTTTGAAAATGCAGGACGTTCGATTGTATGAAAATGGATAGCCCTACTTTATTGTAGCAAACCTTAATTGCTTTCGAAAACGCTTTTAGAGATTGTACAATGGTCTCAAAGACCAAGCAAGACCAATGGGCCACCTGAGCGGCACGAGGGTATCTTCCATATACAAACAGACGTTCCCTCCCAAAATAGGATTCGTACAATAACGAACACGTGAAATACACTCTTTAGAGAAGGAAATCGGGGCCGAATACAGGAAAACATTGATGTAGCATTAGTAGCTTGGAGTGAACCACAACAAGACAAATATCCAACAGCAAGAATACAGAAATTGGTACACATAAACCCTCCCAGTGCCTATCGTCAATGCGTGCAAAATAAAGGATAGTAACATGGAGTGTAGGTATCGCTTACCCGAACCCGCATTCTCATACCACTAGCGTGCCCACAGCTCCTGGGTAGACCTCTTTGACTCAAACCCCATCCCTAGACTGAAGAGAATCCATGCTATCGGAGCTTCCGCCTGTACTGTGTGGTGCCCAGCCAGAAGATCCCGACGACCCCGACGATGCAGAACCAGATGAGCCAGACGAAGCCTCGGAGGAATCTGAATATTTCCGAATCTTCTGTGCCCGGTCCCCATTGCTGGTGCTTCTTACAAAGAATTTGGGAATTTCAGGGGGGGTATCGACACCATTCCACAGGTACGAGGGATCTTCTCGGGCTTTGTTGACAATTTCTTTCAGTTTGTCGTGTAACTCGGGAGCCTTGGCGCGCTTCTTGGGGTCGATTAGGAGAAGTCGTTTCTCGATCAGGTTGAGCAGTTCGGCTAGTGCGGTGCCCTCCTTGCATCGGGGGTCACTCCGAAGCCGTTTGATGGCCCTTTTAACCATGGAATGTATTTTGACCTGTCCTCCTTCCTGCTTGAAGAAGTTCCCCGGGGCCGTTGTCGGGTCGTCCTTGCTGGAGATCCTTCGGCTTCGGAATATCTCCACGGCTCCAAAACCGTAAAGCAGCCATACGATGAACTCCAGGAGCATGCAGCCCGTTGACCACATATCATAGCGGCGGGATCTCGGTTGGCCATTTATCCGGTCGTATTCAGCCTCCGGCGCTTCGTAAAGTATGGTGACTTCCTCCGTGTTTGTTGCCGCGTGCCTCAATCCTGTGGTTTTATCGCCGTGGGACTTGGAGACTCCCACGTCCGCTAGCACGAGAGTTCCACGTCCGCTGGGCTTCTCGCCGAGTGGCTGGTCCGTGAAGTGCAGGATGTTCTGCGGCTTGACGTCGCCGTGGCGAATATTCTTCTCGTGAAGGACCCGAATGGCGTCGATGAGGCCAAAGACTTGCCCGAGCAACCATAGGATGAAGTCGCTGGTTCTTGGGGACGAGTCCATTTTCTTCCAAAACTGCCAGAGATTACCCCCCTCTGCCCAGGGGAAGATGAAACAACGTAGTGAACCCTTTTCGTAACTGGCCAACAGCTTGATCAAGTGTGGGTGTCCAAGATCCCTGATGTGTTCCAAGTTTTCCATTTCACGGGCGAAGAATTTCTCGTTGCGGATTTCTTTGATTGCGACTGATGGCCCTGTATTTACCTTCGTTATGTCAGACCCAGTCTAACTGGAGTGGTAACGTCGGGGAAGGGGGAAGGGGGTGAATAGGAGGAGCGGCACTTACTTCCATGTCACCTGACCTGAGCCGGCACTCGGGATGAAACCAGGCCTGATGAACAAACACATCCCGGGCTTGAACCTTCACGATGCTCCTCTCAATTGGTAAGGGGCAGCTGGGATCGAGCTCGAGGTGTTCACCAGCAACGTCCAGAATTGAGCCCGCCAGAACAAGCCATTGCTTTTCGAGAAAGTCCCGTACTCTCCGCTCATCCCAGGACGTGAACGAGGTGAACTCCTTGGAAATATCACCCTTGGGAGTCTTAGGTATCCTGGAAACAAGGGCTGCCGCACGGGGACCGCCGGGGAAAAGGGGAAGGTCTTCGTCAGTGATGTTATGGTTGTAGATCAAACCACTAATCATTTGCTCTTGACCGATGAGTGCGAGAATGGCAAACACCTTTCGTGCCTGGGTGTGGATTCTGTCGGCGAGGGAGTTCGCAAGCGACCAGGGTGACCATTGGGAGAGAATCTTTTCGTAGAATGGCACATGCAGATTGGCTACGATGTTGTCCTTGGTGACTTTCTCGTACACAACGCTCTCGGGAAGGAACCTAGACGACTGGTCGACAAGCCCGCATTGGACCGCACCGGCCTCCAGCTGCTTGAATAGCGTCGCCATGGTTGGGCGTGGAGCTAATTATGTCGTTCGCCCTGGAATTTGATGGAGAAGTTGCAAGTTGGAGAAAAAAAATGCACAAGGCGACGAATCAGTTCCTTAATAAACCACATTTTGACCCACCCATGTCGAGGGAGCCTGACCGAAAAATGAAGGCACCCGAGGCGGCCAATTTGCGAACCACCACCACCACGGTGTCTCGGTAAGCCTATGACACAGTGGTGAAAATAATGCGGGCCTGTGCCGTGTTGGAGGTGATGATACCGCTGATTGGCACTCGAACACGTGAGGGGTGTGCGCATGCATTGGGGTGTGTGGCTGGTTCGGCATAGCCTGAATCTGCTCTCCAGTTGAGCGATCGGCCCCCACTTGGTGCCACCTAGCACGCAAGAGCGGAGAAAAGGGACCGGGTGCGGCCTCGCGATGAGCGCGGGTATATCAGAGGTCGCAGTGACAGATGCAAAGCACATCGGCCTGAGGCGAGCGTGAGCGTGCCGGTACAATTCAAGTCGGCGTGCCTTGAACCTGGAGGTTTACCAATTGACACTCAACGGCACAACCAAGCTAATCGTCGCAATTGCGCGGCATCTATTTGCGTACTGTCTTGGAGTTGGAATAGTGGAATATGGATGACTCGACTGGAGACTGTCTTGGTCCTAGCCGTGGATGCAGCGATTGTGTCCAATCTTGTTCGGCGTAAAGCGCCATGATGTATGCGGTCATCGAGGAGGTGCATAAGGTAGCATGCACAGACATTCTCAGGTGGGCAACACTTGTGGGCTTGCCCACGACTCCCGGCAAGGCTCTGAGACCCCGTCGCCGCAGTTGTGGAAGACTCGGACACGACACGCGGGCAGGCGGGGTCGTGCAGCTCCATAGGCCAACGGGAGGCCGAACCAGTGCACCAATTCGATCCCCCCACACAAGAGCTGCTTCCAAGGACGGAAAAAGACGGCAGGCGCGTCATCTGGCATCTGGTTCCCGACAGAAAGAGCCCAGGGTCCAGGGCGATGCTGCGGGTCGGCCAGCACTGCCACTTTCGGGCTTCCGATGCAACCATTTCAACACACTTTAGCCCAATGAACATGAAAAAGAGGCTGAAAACTGCCAAAGGCTGGGGGTTTAACTTTTAACAATTTAGTACGCGCTTTTGCTTGTGTCCCACAGATGTGCCCAACTTCCAGCGCACGCAGCCTCCGGGTCGTGGCTGCCCAACTCAAACCGCAGTGAAATATTTGCTCAAGACCAGGCAGGTGCCTGCCCAAAGCCCAGCACCCGCATATTGTCAAGCACTCGAACAACTACTTCCAATACCATGGAATCTCTCAAGTCTTGGTTCAACCTCTGGTCGGGCAATGGGGAAGCAGAACTAAAAAGATTCCGCAAAGAAGTACAGAAATCGATCAGACTCAACATCATCGACCACAAACCATTCTTCCCGGCCGGAGAGATCAACAGACTCGTCACCATCGAACGCATCAGCACTGTCCTTTCACGCCATGCCTCGGATGATCTGGTCGTATTCGTTTCCCAGCATGCACGGAAAATGTTCTTGGCGTTGGTGTTTGGGGAGGCCAACTCGGCCAATGACCTGGCGTGTATCCTCAAATCTTGTCAGGATCATGGCATGTCGGACGATAAGCTACCCGTGCAAGGAATGGCTTGCACAGGACGGGGTGTTGATTCGCGCCAATGCTCATTTGGGCACGATTCATGGCTGAACGTCTTGCATGACAGCAGATGGGAGACGATCATGTACCGGTTCCGGACCGACCAGTGTACCATTAACGCGCCAGTGTTCACCAACAAGCAGTTTGTGTATAAACTGCCGGCCGAGTGCGTCCTACCATTTGTTTCCAAGGGTCCGAGTGAGCGGGATGGCCATTTCAGCACTGTCTCTGAGTTCATCCTTCACCAGGACCACTACATTACCTGCGAGGAGGGAGGGACGGAGTTCGTCGCAAGTCGGGAGCCGATCCGCGTTGCGTTAAAGAAGATGAAGCTCTTGGATAACGAGCCAGGATACAATGTTGCGAGCGCTTGGGCGCATGAGGTCTCGGCACTTGAAGAGATCCGCGGTATCAACCATGATCATCTCATCCGTCCTCTAGCTGCGATCAAGCATGGTTTTGAGCATTACATCATGTTTGAGTGGGCTGACGGTGGTAGCCTTCGCGATGTTTGGAGCCTAAAGGACGATGACGACAAATTTCTCAGTGCCGAGCGTGTGATGTGTGTCCTGGAGGAGCTTCTCGGCCTCGCGAGCGCACTCGCACTTCTCCACAAAACCAACACGAACACAAAGACCGGACTGGCGACCCGTGCTCGCAGCCTGCAGACCCTAGCTGCTCCATCTTCTGATACAAGACAAGACGAAGCGCCGCGATCTATGATGCTCCAGGTTCCAGTCCCACGAATTCGCATCCAGGGAGACAGCTCCGACGACGACTCCCATGTCGGCTCCGACATCGATCGGTCCTACGTCAGCGAAGACACCGACATGGACGGAGAGGTGCACTGGCGGCACGGGGATTTGAAGCCAGACAACATCCTCCGTTTCAGAGACAGTTCGGATCATCGGCGGTTAGGGAGGCTGAAAATTGCCGACCTTGGACTCGCGAAGCAGCACTTTCTCCAGACATCACGCAGACATGATCAGACGCAGCAAAGATACACCACGTCACAATACGAGGCCCCAGAGGCCATGGCAAACCTGCGCTTGCCCAGGTCTCGCAGGTACGACATCTGGTCAATGGGCTGTATCATCCTAGAGTTTGTCATTGTTCTTCTGTACGGGCCGGATGGTCTCGATGCATTCTACAGAGAGCGAAATCCCAGCAAAGCCTCCACCGATACCCTTTACTTCACTCTGGACGTGAGCAAGGACACTGCCCATGTCAGTGGCATTGTGAAGCACTGGATAAGTGGAATTTTGAAGGACCCAGAGTGTAGTCGCAAAGAGGGAAGCGCGATTGCAGATCTCATTGAGTTGGTGAGGGACAGGCTTTTGGTTGTCAGCTTGCCAGACGAAGACATGGCAGAGAGTAAGAAAAAGAAATGTCGAGCAGATGCTGCGGAGCTAAAGGAGCGACTGGGAGCGATACGAAGGTTGGGTATGGATGCCCAAGAAAGAGGGGACACATACCTACTCGCGGAGCCAACTCGGGCTTACAGCCCAACACCACCCCCACTCGGTGCGCGGCTTGAACTGCCGCGACGAGAACTCGTATGACTGCTCATGCTTCCAGCCGTCAACAACACGGAAGCCAACAGCTAATGCCGAGATAGGAGGTGCGTATGCCAGGGACCTTGATACCCTGCCCAGTTCGTGGCTAATACAGCAGGGATACTTTCCGTCAATATTCAGACCGTCAGTTCTAGCCTTCTCACGGGATTTCTCGTGCGGCCTCCTTCGGATGGCTAACAGTGTGTGCAGTATGTGAGTATCGAGACTCCTCCATGCTACGAAATGATTTCTAGACTAATACCTTACTCTCTTTCGAAATCAAGACGGTAAGTTCTCTTTCACCAACTTGCGACGCATTCCCCGAAGCTAACAGGGTATCTGTTCCCTCAGCATGTTGTGAGTCAGACATCTTTCAGCACCTACTAAGGCGTCCAGAACTACAACCATAGCTAACAAGTCTGATGCTCCAAGCCCTTGGATAAGGCCTGGGAGTTTCCGGTTGACAACAATTTTGCCATGGAGTTCCTTCGTGATCGCCTTTACAAAAGCATTGTCTTTCCGCAAGCAAGTCTCAGGGTGGAATTATGCAAGCATTGTGCCCAAGTGAGCACCTGGACATCAACATCGATTGTGCGGTTTGAGAGGGCGACTCGGGACTGCTTCTTACACGAGCTCCTCATTCGCGCCTGTGGCGTCAGGTCTCTCGAGAGTCAAGATTACATCGAGATGCGGAGGGGAGGGTCGAACCTCTTCCTCAACGGGTACTCGTCTCCCGTCCTGTCGCTTTGCCGATCCCCACGTAGGTCTCACCCCGTCTCCATAAATTGTCTTACTTCTCACAATAGCATGTGTGCAGCAGCAGCACCGGACCCAATGCCTGCAACCCACGACACTCAAACACCACAGCCAGTACTTAACGAGATCCAAATAGGGTTCCCTAACCCCCAGCAGGTCTCACGCCCCATGTATCTTGATCTCATATCTCATTGGCTCCAGGACTGCAACGACAACCACCCCCAATGCAGCCGCGGCAATAATGTGTCGAGGTCCTCGAGTCAACGTGTGCTCCCGACAAGACTGATTCACGTTGGTCAACAATTCACAGGAAGCGAGAAAGAGGACGACAGGGTCCGACTACTCTCAACAGCAGCGATACCCGAAAACGAACTACAAACCGACGCTCGCTACATCGCATTATCTCACCCCTGGGGAAGCAAACTACATAACGACCACTTCTGCACAACGCGTGAAAACATCGCCTCTCGGATCCAGCACGGCATCGCAGTTCCAAACCTCCCTGCCACGCTCCGTGATGCCATCATCGTCACCCGCGCTCTCGGAATCCGCTACCTCTGGATCGACACAATCTGCATCATCCAAGGTCCTGCCGGCGACTTCAACACCGAAGCCCGCCTCATGGAAACCGTCTTCAGCCTCGCCTACTGCGTAATTGCCGCGAGTCGCGCTTCCGGAACATCCAGCGGATTCCTCTCTCCACGGCGCAGCCGGGACTTCGTCGCCCTCAACCTGCCCAGTACTAACAACACCCTCTACATCACTACTCCCCTCGACAACTTCCAATCCGACGTAATCTCCGGCCCCCTCAACAAACGCGGCTGGGTCCTCCAGGAACGCGCCCTCGCCCGCCGCACAATCTACTTCACCTCTTCCCAAACCTACTTCGAGTGCGGCGCCGGCGTGCGCTGCGAGACCCTGACGAAAATGACTAACAACCAAGCCTCCTTCCTCGGAGACCCGGCATTCCCTACCGTTGCGCTGAAATCTAGCAAAGGGGCGAAGATTCGGCTTTACGAGATGCTCTACAAGATGTACTCAGCCCTAGAGTTCACCAAGATGTGGGACCGCCCGATCGCCATCGCAGGGCTCGAGCAGAGACTTGTCTGGGCGTTCGGGACGCACGGCGGGTATGGGGTGTTTGGGGGGCAGTTCTTTGGGAGGAGTCTGCTCTGGAAGAGGGATGGGAACGCCGAGGGGAATGAGGCGATGAAAAGCATTGAGTTCCCGGTGGGAGATAGGAGATATTACCATGTGCCGACTTGGTCGTGGATGGCGTATGAGGGGGTCATTGGGTTTTTAGAGATTCCGTTCGATGGGGTCGAGTGGCGGCATGGCGAGGAAGAGGGGGTGGTTTCGCCTTGGGTGGGGAGGAAGGGGGTGGAGGGAAGGGATGGGGAGGTGGAGGCGGATGCGGTGTGGCATACGGGGAAGGCGGATGAGCAGACTGTGCTGAGTGCGAGGGGAAGGGAGTTGGCGGTGTCAATGGAGGAGGCGCGGAGGAAGATTGTGTATGACGCGGGGGTGCCGCCGGGGAATGGGGTGAGTGAGGTAAGGGTTGTGATTGTGGGAAGGCAGAAGACGGGTAACAGGCAGGCGGTGAATGTGGGCGTGCTTCAACATTATGTGCTGGTTGTGGGACAGAGGCAGGAATCGGGCGTGGGCACGGCGCGGTATGAGAGGCTCGGGGTTGCAGCGCTGCCGGGGAGCTGGATTGACCTGAAGGGGCTGGGGAAGAAGATATCAATCGTTTAGGTGGATAGCTCATGCGAAGAGAATGTCTATTGGCACCGTAGTCTCCGTCTATTTGTGCCGTGTTGCTAAAGGGTATCTGTGTTGGAGAAACAGTCGGACACCATGCTTTGAAACGAAAAGTCCTGAGTTGCTGCATCAAAGTCCTCGGTTGTATTAGAATAGGCCGTTTAAATATGCAGGAAGGCCTTCTTCAGATGTATCACGGCCTGCCATAAATGGAGAAACGCATTTCGAAATTAGGTACGGTATCAAATAGACGAAGGCCGGGGTGAAAATAGATACTCTACGTGTGACACCTGGCCGGACTTTGCAGCAGCCGCCTCTTTCCGCTTGTCCTGTCGTTTGAGCCGCCGGGTTTCAGTCCGCCTCGCTTTGCGTGCCTTGCCTCTCGCCTCTTTACGAAGGTTAGCGGATGACTGTGTACAAAAAGGGTAAGGGGGGTGGGTAGAAGATACCTTGCTTTGCGTCTCTCTCATTCTCCTTCTGAATCTCCCCAACGAGCTCCGTGACTGTGCCCTTGATAGCCTCCAGCAGCATCACCAACTGCGGATCTCGGGCATCTTGGGCAAGAGATGTCTCAAGGCGAAGAAGCTTGCTCAGGCCAACTGGAGTCTTGTTTCGGAGAGCTGCGAGAGCACTTGTCATGCTAAGGCCCGAGAGACACGAGGTGTTCGGCGTTGGTGTTGGCGTTGGCGTCGCCCCTTGTCCTGTTCCACTAGCCAAGGCTCCGGGGGTCACTTGCACAGGAGGAGAAATCGGGATTGTGGCAGGGGGTGCTTGGTTCGATCCGCGGATAATCATGGCCGGATACCCAGTAAAGTAATAGGGGTGGTCTTGCGGTCTGTTCCAGTGGCCTGGAGTTGGAGGTAGGGTATGTGTGATGTTGGTCTTGCTTGGCGCATGTGATGTTACTGGGTCCCGAGGGCCTTTCGACTGCGGATCCTGAGGCACCCGAATGGCCGGGAGCGGTGGCCGATGGTATGAAGGTGTCGAATGCCCTGCCAGTGGGTTGTGGTAATATCCCGTGTCCGGAATTTGCCGTTTCGTGTCCCAACTTTTCTCCTGACTCAATCCATGATACCGCCGCAAATTCTCCATAATCAAGCCGAGTTCGCGCCCAAACGCTGGTTCCCTTTCAAGTTGAGATGGCAACTTTTGACGAATGTGTCTCACGTCGGGGTGCCGCAGAGACGGGCTTTTCACGCCCGTGCTTTGGCCTGGGTCCTCCCTGGCCCCCGGTTTCTCCGGGACGTTTGATTCCGGGCGAGAGTTCGATGTAGGTTTCTTTACAGCCGAGGTTGAGATTGAAGGTCTTAAGGATGGCGAAGTTAAAACTCCATCCTCGCCTGATTCGTGCTTTGGTACTTGAGTCGCTGACTCCTTAACAGACAGCAGACTTGAGGTATCTGGGGATGGCGTTTGGGATTGCGGGTGTTGGGGATCTGCGGGTCGGTTCGGTGGCGCTCTGGAAGGGATTTGAATCCAAACCGGATCCAACCGTTTTTTCTTCCCAGCGGTTCGATGTTTCGCCATCTTTACTAGCTGTAAGACTTTAAAGACGAGAATGTGATATCAGTGTGTTGTAAATGTCACTCAAAAGTTTGCTTCAACCCTCAGGTCGTTGACAGTTGAAAACCCTTCGGGATGCCAGGGGAGGGATATCCCAGGGCTAAGGACACCCGGCTGCCTCCAGCCTGGCATCGGACAATGTGTGGCAGGTGAAGAGGGATTGGCCTCACTGTGGGTCCAGAGCACGGGCAGATTGGCCTCACGGATCGGTGAGCGGGCAGAAGTGTGGTTACACAACCGTGACGCGGGGCTCAAACAGGGTTGGCCTCATGTGCCTGGCCAGTTATTCAAGACTATTTTTATGATCCCAGTGGCTTGTGCCGAAGGCGTGCAGCTTAGTGCAGAAATAGGCAGGGGTTTGGCCTCATCTTCGGCAGAGCCTTCCAGGTTCTTGGCTCCCTCCAGGGGCCACACTGGGGATAAAGAGCGGCTCTCCCACACCGCGAAGGCACAATTTCATCTCGGCAGGAGATAGAGGAGGGAGGATTTTTGCATGACATTGCTTTTGGGATTCGGTGGATCATATCTCAGGTCAGTGGTTCAATGACTTCCGCCATGCATTTGTTTGACTGTTGCTGACCCTTTCCCAGAAAACGCGAACTCTCGCCGCGGCGGGGCATCTGTCCCCGCCTGGGTTAGATAAGCACAGAATGGCACAGTGATCAGCAATGTAGCTCATCAGTCCGAGAGCCCGTCACGGTAGATCCGAAGGATATTTGTTTGCTTCCCTTTGATCCAACTTGGTGTTACAACAACCCAACCTACCATCTCCCTCCTTCCGTCCCCATCCCCACCCCCGGCTTTGAGCCCATGCAAGCGGACAGTAGGAGCACGACAAACTCCACCAGCTCCGCATCTCCTCCGCACTCGCCTCCGAGCCTGCCAACGACGCCCCAGTCAGCAGCAACAACACCTCAGTCGGCGACACGCCAGGATGGACCCCCGTGGAGATGCTCGGAGCCCGAGTGCGATAAAAGCTATGCTTCCAAGAAGGGCCTCAGGTAATTTCCGCAACCCCACGGTGGAAACCTTCATACTTACACCAAGTGCAGGGCCCATGCCAAGAGCCACGCAAAGCCCTTCAAGTGCCGGATCGAGGGCTGCGAGTACAATGTCGTCGGCTTTGGCGACAAGAAAGGACTCGACCGGCACGAGGATGCAGTTCACGAGCTCTTCGGGCCTGAAAAGCTCCATTGTCCTGTCCCCAGCTGCCCTAGCATCTTCCCGAAGCTTCGCATGGATAATCTCAACCGCCACATCTCCAGAGTTCACCCCGAGCAACATGATGCACTCTCCGACTTCATCCGAGACAACAACCCGGCAATTCTTAGCTGAGTTTGCTGAAACTTCGGGCTTTCCACAACCCTAACAATACATCTCTCCCACCCTTGGATCAACTCAAACCAACACAGCAGCAACAAATCCTTCGGTACCCCGGTACGAGCACGCCTATCCAGTCTGTCCGTTTCTTTTGTTTGGAGTTGGGCGGAGACTTTTTGTCGACGGGCACATACTCCTAGTTGGCTGGCAACGAGCTAGCAACGGTGGAAGAAAGCCAACCGATAGCACTTTTCAAACGGAAGCCATGACGGCAGGCGCCTCCCACAGGCGCTAACCAGGCTACCAACCAACGTCACAACACACAACTACCACCGCAGACACGCCTTGAGTCCGACCGACCATATAGGCCCAACTCCTCCATTTGGTTCCCGACCCTCTGGGTGGCGGTCAGCCGTTCTATTAAGACACGTTCGTTTCCCCCCTATTTACACCACATCACAATTTCCTACACCGCTTCCGGACATTCGACAAACCCATAGGCCGACGACTGATGATCAACTCGCCGCATGCGAGTCACTGTCCCCCGGCTCCGGCTGGGGGGTATAAAAACAAAACAAAAAAATTAAAAACAAAAAAATACGACAACCTCCGACACGGCGGGCGCCTTTTCGTGGCGTCGGGGATCAGTACTCGTTGGCGGCACGACTCCGGAGGGAAGGGTGGAGGTGAGATCGTGCGACGAGGAAGCTAAGTCTGCTGTAAATAGATGTTTTCCTTTGTCTGTCGATGTGATGGCTGATGAAAGCCAGGGGAGGGGGCTTTGAGATAATGTTTCGCGATAGGAGGAAGGCCTTTTCGCAACGTCGTTAGTCCCTTTCGGGATGGGTGATGATGACCTGTTACAGCCAAATCCATAGGCGGTCTTGACAGTAAGAAGGCATCTTTCACACTAGCTGAGGGTACCCTTCACCCTTCTTTTGACTCAAGCCTTCGTATGAATTTCGTTCACCAGCCTGGTCTCTAAGCCTTACCCGCCAAGACCCGTCCAGCGTCCCAAAGCGCCAAGCGTCCGGGATGCAATGGTTGCATCCCGCAATGTTTCAGATCTGGGAGCTAACGGTGACATTGCATCTCTCGGCCCATAGAGAACTGAGATCTTTCATCTCCCATCTTTCCAGCGTCAGCGTTATTCCGGTATTAGTGATTAGCTCAGCCAACCCTAACCCCGCTAGGTTTTGTAAGGGTTGAAGGGTTGGGGTTCGGGCCAGCTGTCTGGGCACGGGGCAAGACTAAAACCGAATTTAATGGAGTAATACGTCCGTTACGGTATAGAACCAAGTTGACGGCCGAGTTTCTTTCCCATATCACCTAACTCAGAACATCACCCGGGCTTTTTCTTTTCTTTTCACTATTATCTGAGGATGGTGCCATATTCAGTTTTCCTAAAGCAAGCTTTGGCCAGGAGTCAGCATTTTGGAAATCACCAGCATGATCCAATGAGAGCTCCGGGAGGAAATTCAGCTGCGCTCTCTGAGAGGCCCATTTCTTCATCAATCATGCCATTTAAGTAATGTTCCTGATTGTTTGCTGATCATTTGCTGATCCGCTCCCCATTCGTTTCTGACAAGCTGATCATATCATATGATTTCTCGGCGAATCATTCAGCTTGTTTGGAGGGACCGGCAGGGTCATCAGAAGACGAGATACGTTCATGTTAAATTGACATAGATTCCTAGCCCAGATGCAGTTTTGGTCTGCCGCACCGTCCCGCAATCACATCGCGATCTACAGCAGCAAACCTCCAGCTCTTAGAACATCTTTAAATTTGCTAACACGATGGGCTCAATATCAGCCATTTCCAGGGCAACCGACTACTTGGACATCTTCACCGTGGGCCTCGACGGTCACATCTATACCGCCTACTGGAACCCGCACTCGGGGGGCTGGCAAGGATTTAACAGAGTCGGCGATCTCAAGGTGCCGCGCAAGGCAACCGTCACGGCCATCCCCCACGCCTATGGCGCCATGTACATCTTTGCCGTCGACGAGAATGGCCGCGTGTGCGGCAACCAATGGAATCAGCACGACCCCAACAGCTTCGACAACGGCAGCTGGGACGGCTGGCAGCAGATTGAAGGCATGACGGCACCCCCGGGGGCCTACGTCGGCGCGGGGTCTTCCAGCCCCTTCTCTATCGATCTGTTCGTATGCTGCGCCGACGAGAAGGTCTGGCATATCTACTACCACCCACGGCGGGGCGGTCACAACTGGCGCGGCCCCTGGGCGCAGCTCCTGCCGGCGGGCATCAGCGTCGTGCCCAGCAGTCCGGTCAACGCCGTGTCGCGGTCCGACGGGTGGCTGGACATCTTCCTCACCGACAAGGACGGCCGCGTCATGAGCGCGTCGTATTACTACCAAGGCAAGAAGTGGAACGGGTGGTGGAACCTCCTCGGCGGCAGGGCGCGCCCGGGTGCGGCTGTCACGGCGTGCGTGCGCGCCCCCGACCAGCTGGACATCTTCGTCGTCAACGTCAACGGCAATGTGTGCACGGCGGCGTGGAACCCCGGCCAGACGGACGGCTGGCACGGCTGGTGGGAGGTCGGCAGCGAGACCAAGTTCCCCAGCGGCGGGTGGATCACGGCCGTGTCGCGCTCGCGAGACATGCTCGACATCTTCGGCGTCGACGAGAGCGGCCGGACGGTCACGGCGTGGTGGAGCCCCGGGGCGAACGCGTGGAGCAGCTTCCGCCAGATCAACAACGGGGGTGCGCACGCGGGCCTGCCCCTGACGTCCGTCAGCAGGCGGCAGGACTACCTCGACATCTTCGTCGTGGGCACCGGCGGCGACAAGGTGCACAGCGCCGGATGGGCGCCTGAGAACACGGACTGGTGGCACGGCTGGTGGGGCATTGGGGGTGACTTCAGTGCGGCCGTGACGTGGGGCAAGTACCGGCTGTACCTCCACACCCTCGCCATCCACGAGATTCGCTCCCGCTACAACGACACGCTGCACATCAGCACGGCGGCGGCGGTGGGTGGTCGCACGCCCATCAAGACGTATCGCTACATCGGCGACCAGAAGCCAGGCACGCTCGAGCTGGGCGACGGCGAGGTGATGGACGTGGAGGACGACGACGTCGTGGTGTTCTCGTACGCCATTGTCAACAACGGCCACGAGTCCCGCCCCGTGATCGAGCGCCGGCTGAAGCAGGCGCTGGAGGTGGTTGTTTCCAAGGGATCCAACGCGGCCGTCGGCATCGCCAAGGAAGCCATCGCTTCGGCGATTGGTGCCGCCGTGGGAGGCGCCATCGCAGGCGGCGTGATTGTTCCGATTATCGGGTCGGCGCTGGGCGCCCTCGCGGGCTGGCTTTCTTCCGAAGGCGTGGGCATTCTCTTCAAGGACTGCGATGGCCCCGTCGCCTCGGGTGTCCATGCGTTCAAGGGCTCGGAGCTGAGAGCGAAATTGGCAAACAGCAAGACTGGGACCGAGGTTCTTGGGAAGGACAGGGCGCCGACAAGTGATGTGGCTGGCGATTTTGGTTGCGGGGCGCCGTCAGATTACGAGGTCTTTTATGCTGTTCAGCGGGCGTGATTCTCGCACTGGGATTGGAAGCTTCGACGAGGAGTGTCGCTACCGAAATTGGGTAAGGACCTATTAGTACAGACTGAAAGAAATCAAGTAAAATTTCTCCAACTGAATACGAGCAGACAACTTGCAAGGCATTGAAAAGGGGCGATGCCGCAACGTACTCAGACCCCGAGGTTATATCGTGTCTTTTGCTTGATCAATCCCCATTCTGACCTGGTACGCCACCCCATCAACCCTCCCCAAAGAACTCCCTGATAGCCTCAACCGCCGCCTCCGGCTTCCCCCCTCTCTCCCGCTGAACCAACGCGTTATGTCCCACCCCCTGAATCACCACTTTCCTGCTCCCCTCAACCAACCCCCCCAGGACATCCATCCCCTCCTTCAAATACCCCTGACTCTCTGTCCCCCCCATCAACAACACCCCTTCCCCGGTTATCGCCCTAAACCTTCCCGAATCCCCAACCATCCCCTCTCCAACACAGAAATCATACCGCAGCGCCTGCACCAGTCCCAGAAAATTATTGACCCCTTCACCCGCATCCACCCCTCCATTCCCCCCCTCTCCATTCCCATCATCTCCCTCCCCCGTAGCCTTGCCATCTGCCCGCTCCTTCAGCACCTTCGCTCTCTGACTAGCCACCCGCCGCTCAAAACCCATCCTCGCCAGCCAATCCGGAACCCACCGCGACACCATCCCCGTAACCTTCATCGCTGCCACCAAGGCCCCGATCGTATCCCCCGCCGCGCGCCGCTCCTCATACACACCCAGCCCACCCTGATTAAGCTGGCGCGCTGGGATGGGGAGGTCGGTGAATGCGAGGGGGGGTTCGAAAAGGATTGTTTTCTGGATGGGGCTTGGATTTGGAGTGGTGGGAGAAGGGGGGTAGGTGAGGAGGTACGACAGGGTAATGAGTGCGCCGGAGGAGATGGAGATTATGTGCTGCGCGGAGGTCGCTGTGATAAGGGAGTGGAGGTCGGAGACGTCGGTTTGGAGGACGGTGGAGGAGTAGGAGGGGCTGTAGGTTCGTTGCCGGGTTTGTTTGGTGTCAGGGGCTGTGGAACTGTCGGTTGGGGAGTTGATGCAAAGGGCGGACGTGGAGTTGGTTATTGACGGGGGATAGGGCCCGGAGAGGCCGCGGGTGCGGCGGGAGATGATGTGCACGGTGTAATAGGGGCTGAGCGCCACGGCGAGGTCTTTGTGAGTGAGGGCGAAAGACATGGCGCCGTGGACGACGACTATGCCGGGGCCGCTGCCAATGCTGTAGTAGCTGAGTTGAGTGCCATCGGTGGCTGTGGTGAAGTTGTGGGTCAGAGATGGGGTTGTCATTGTGGAATGTCAGATGCGCGATAATTCGGTGATGAAATGAACTTGAAACTGTTCTTTGGAATTGGGTGACAAAATCGGGGTGGGACCCGGTGATTTATCAAGATATTTCTACTGACGCTCAAGTGAGGGCATCGCGGGGTTCGGGATTGCCGCCCCGACGCCAGGCACCAGCCAACCACGCCCTCGGGCGCAAGTCAGCGGCCATTAGTGGTCCAAGCCACGTTACACAGTGCTCCTTCGCGCCCCCTCGCCGCCTCGGCTCCCGACTCGCTTCGGGATTGAGGTGCCCTCCCTGCCGCCGACTTCTCCGTCGGGCCCGGCAGCACACAACAGCCTCTGCACTCCCTACCTATTCAATTCCATTCCATCATTTCCGATAATTCTCCTCCAACCACTCCCTCCCAGCTTCCACGAATTTCGCCAACCTCGGATAACTCTGCGACCGCTTCTCCCCGCCCCGCCTCGACGCCGCCCTCCTCGGCGGCGACCGCGACCGCTCCCAATCCCTTTGTCTCTCCCGCTCACTCCCATCCCGCGACCACTTCCGGCCATACGCATCCCTATCCCCGCGATCATCCACCGACACCCCCCTCCGATATTCCAGCATCGGCCTACTCCTCCTCAGGCTGCTCCCATCCACGGACTCGTCACTACTATCCGTCAAACTCTCTGCGTACCCCACCTCCAAATCCCTCACTGCTACTCCCCTCCTCCATCCCCGCCCTCGCTCCTCCTCCAAATGTCTCTCCCGAACCGCCTCGCGATGCCTCTTCTCCGCCCTGTGCTCCCGCGCCATCATCGTGAACGCGGCTGTGGCAGCGACGGCGCCTAGCCCCGCTTTGGCGAGGTGCATCGCCTTGTGGTGCTTGGAGTCGCGGAGTTTGAGGATCTGGTCGGCCGTGAGGGCTGTGGCGGTGAGGCCGACGACGAAGTCGATTTCTTCGCCGAAGGAGGCGTCCTGCGTGAGGTGGTCGACTGCGCCTTTGAGGGAGTGCGGGGAGTGGGGGTGGTGTGGGGGGTTGTGGTCGTTGTAGATGTGGCTCATTGTGATTGATGCCAGTGATGATGGTGATGATTGATATGTGTTGTTGGTTCGAAGTGTTTGTTTGTTTCTTGGGTTTGACTGTTCAAGTTTGTTGTAATTGAAGAGTGGGCAACTTTGGCGAAGCGAGGTGGTCGAGACTATCAGGTGTTGAAATACTTGCCAAGCATGGAAACTACGAGTGCAGGACTTGTTAATCAGCAGGCACATCAGCAGATCCGGGGATGGGTCGGGACGGGTGACATCGCGAGTTTGCGAGGCCGGTCACGGCGAATGTCGGAGCACCATGGTCTGACAATTGCCGACCTGCATGAGCTTGGCACCCACACCGCTGCATCTCCTCGGCTGGGTCCTGGAACTCAGCCAGAGGCATCCAATAAGAGTCGCAAGCGCGCCACTTGGGTTACGAGAAAGTGTCAATTGATGGGCAGCGAGTTTAAAACAAGTTTAAATGTCTTCTGCGAATGTTTGTTTGGCTTTTATTTGGTTTTTACAGTGTAGACAGCTTGGCAGTGGTCACTAGCTTCTTAGCTATGAAGCGGGGTTCGAGTCCCTCCCAAAGAGTCATCACAAGTCACAAATCACACGCATATGGAACTATAGTGGTCCGCAGTTGTGTTTTAATTTTTTTTTGTTATTTTTCTCATCTACACCCCTATATTTCCAAGATAATGCTACAAGTTACAGAAGTTGCTGCACCCCAGTGCCGAAAGGCGTATTACCTACCTAGGTATTTCCCAAGGGCATCATAAGTTAGGTAGGCATGTACCTACAGGAAAGATATCAGGGATGGAAATCACTCCTCCAATCAAATCTCACCAGCCGGCAGCAGCTCGCGCGGAACGATGCAACCCGCGGCCGGGCAGAACTGGTAGCGCGAGGAGTGACCTTCAACATGGCACTCATGCCAGGAAGCTGGACATACTTGGGCTCCATGGCCTTGTAAGAATCACCACACTCCCAGCCGATGTTGGGGATGATGGTCTTCCGATATCGATCAAGAATCTCATCCGTCCACTTCATGAAAGTACGCACGCCGCCGAAGTTGTAAGCATCCGGGCCGCTGAAGCCCAGGGTCACCTCGGCGAAGTCATTTCAGGGACATCCGGAGGTGGGCACATGGCATTGTGGAAGATGACGTCCACAATGAGATTTCTGTATGTGTCCCAGCAGCGCTTGCACATCTCTGGGTTGGTGTAACACTCAGATCCGTTTAGGGGGAGAGTGTTGAGTCCTCGACGGTTTCCTCTGAGCCAAGGCCCGTGGGAATCGGGCACGGCGTGACCAGGCACGTGCAGTGTGTAAACCGAGCCGTGTGGTTGCAGATGGGGCAGCGACGCGGGTCCCGCCCGGGTTTGGGGCCGTCTTGGTTCAGGCTCATGCCTTGGCTCATCATGGCTGCAAGATCTTCTTCATAGCCGGGGCCGACGGGGTTGGCCCTCAAATATGCACAAGGGGTGCAGATCATGTGGCCACAGGGTAGGACGACGCCAGTTTTTGACTGGGATATTGGCGTTACTGTCTATGTTTATAGGATCCAGTCTCCACTGTGATGTGGTCGATGCTGACACAATGTCAATCAGAGTGGATTTACAGCCACCACAAAGTACATGAGGTTTGCTGTAGCGTGCGATTTGTTTCACGAGCTTCAACGTCGGGAACTCCGGGCGCGCCCACTCCTGGCTAGCCATCTTGTAGATCGGTAGTAATGGGTGGCTGAGATGAAAGCGCACGAAACAATAAGTGGGTTTTCCCAAAGGCTTCGTGTACCTATTGCGTTGCTACCCTTGTGAAGATGGTTTGGTCGGATTTGATAGCAACACCTATCGCCTGTGAATTACCGAGTCTTTTTATACACAAAGGATGAAAGAACGCTGCGCTATTCTAGTTGAGTTCTTTATTAAACAAACGTCTTGTTCTCGACACAATGGGTTATATCCAGCAACAAGTGGACCGGTCTGAAGCGATTTGCCTCATTGTGATCATTCATTCCAGCGCAACTTGAACTGGCTGCTTCGATTCCAGGGGCGGTTACTAGGGTGCTCCGATGTGGGCTTGCCTCAAAGACAAGTTTTGCCACGATCACAGTGAACCTTATCGTCCACCGCGGCTGTATCTTGCCCGTCCGCAAACGCATCGCCAGGCCATCTCCGTCGTCATCTTTGATGGTGACGTTGGCCATCAAGAGCGTAGCTTCTTAAGTTCGTATCTGGCACCATGTCTGTGAACTATCATTCTACTCGACCCCTTTTGGCGGTGGCCAACCAGGACCGACTTGATTTCAAAGTCCACCGTATGTTAGGTAGGTAGGCACTTTGAGCATGTTGTGGCGGCGCCACAGGTCGCGCTGCGGAAGGTGATTGGGGATGGCAGGTTGTTCCCCGCCCCTTGGCACCAGGGTTGCTGCAAGGGAAACATGCTCATATTTACTCGCGGTGTAGTGCTGCGCCGCCCCGCGGGCCGGCGTCAGCTCGCTACAAGTAAAAGGGACGGGTGAGCGCTGCTCGGCCGGTGTCTGGTTACAGCTCCCGGCGACCAACTGCCTCCCCGCGTCCACGACGTCTCACAGAGGGAAGCAGTACCGAACAAATGGATCGCACTGCACAATGCACCACGAAGACGTGGAGAATGCTACTCCCACTCTTGGCACTATGGGCACTGCCTTGCCGCGCTGACACGGAGGGTTTGCGGGGTCTTACCATGCCGACGGACGACCCCGCGTGTGCGTTTGCTTGCACGGGCTCGCTGGCGTTCTTCGAGCTTGCATGCTCGGGCGGCGACCACGGCGGAGGCGGACACGCGGGGCACGGAGCGGTGGCGCCAACATCGCCGGAGTGCCGGGCTAGCGACGAGCCGTACCTCACCACCGTCGCTTGGTGCTTCAAAACTAAGTGCGCGCCCTATGCCATCCCCACATCGCGGCTCGAGGCCGTGTGGGAGCTCAAGGTCACTGGCAGCCCGGCCGTGGCGGCGAAATGGAGCTACACCGAGGCCCTGCTCCACGTCGACACCCCGCCCACGCGTCAGCTAGCGATGGGGGACATCCTCAACAGCACGTCGCTCGTGCCCCAGCTATCGTGGCAAACAAACCTCAACACGGCCGAGGTCATGGGCAACGAGTCACGCACCCAGTCTATTTACGGGTAAGGCCTTTTGTTGTTGCTCCCCCCCTTTCCCCCTTTTCCCTCATTTCCCCCTTCTCCCTTCTCCCTCTTCTCCCCTGTTTGCCGCTGGATTCTGACGCCATACGTCGGTTGCATAGACTCGTTCTCCTGCTCGTGGGCGTCGGTGTGCCCATCCTTACGACGATACTCGGCCACCTCCCCTTCGGCAGCACGATTGGCGACAGATTCGTGCGTCCCTGGGTGGTCTACGCACCGATCATCGGCAACTTCCACGTACGACCGCTGCCGTACCTGGCGGGGAACGCGCCGACGGTGGGCCAGGCGTTGTTCGTAGGGTTGATGGTGGTGCTGAACGTGGTCACAACGGCGACGGGATACCGCACCGTGAGCAGCCACAACTGGCTGCGCACGCCGTGGCAGCAGACTGTGGCATTCCTAATGTACCGCACGGGAGTGCTGTCATACGCCATGGCGCCGCTGACGGTGCTGTTCGCGGGGCGCAACAACGTGCTGCTGTGGGTCTCAGACTGGTCGCACGCGAGCTTCCTGCTGCTGCACCGGTGGATGGCGCGGCTGTTCGTGCTGCAAGCGCTGCTGCACTCGGTGCTGGCCGTGGTGGTGTACAAGGACATGCTCATCTTCGACGTGCAAGCGGCACAGGCGTACTGGTTCTGGGGTATCGTGGCTACGGTCCTCGGCTGCGTGATGCTCGTGGCGTCGACGCTCTATCTGCGCCAGCGCGGCTACGAGGTGTTTGTCCTGGTGCACGTGCTGCTGGCGGTGCTGGTGCTGGTAGGCTCTTGGTATCATGTCGCCCTGCGCTTCCCCCCAACCGGCGGCGGCTTCAACACGTGGATCTACGTGGCCGTTGCCGTGTGGGTCTTTGACCGTGTCGCCCGAGTCGCCCGCATTGTCAAGAACGGACGGAAACATGCGCGCGTGTCGGATCTGGGCAACGGGTACCTGCGAGTTGACATTGATGGCGTCCGTTGCGGGCCGGCTCTGGGACGCCATATCTACGTGCACTTCCCGACCCTGCAGCCGCTGCGGCCGTGGGAAAGCCACCCGTTCTCGCTGCTTCCCAGCACGCTGCTGCGCCCAGCGGCTTCCCGGCCGTCTCTGTCTCTGTCGCTCTCTCCGTCCTCTTCCCCGCGGGCGTCAGCGGCGCAGCAGCAAGACACGGAAAAGGCCGCCAACGTCACCGCCGCCGCGGTCCAGAATGTGGCAACACCGGCCGCCGGGGTGACCCTTTTCGTCCGCAAGGCCGGGGGCATGACCAAGGCGCTGAGCGCGTCCGACAGACTGGTGACGCTGGTCGATGGACCCTACCCCAACAACTCGGTGTCGGCGGCGCTACGCTGCGATCGCGTTCTCCTTCTGGCCGGCGGCATCGGCATTACCGGCGTGCTGCCCTGGATTGACAGCCATGCCAACGTGAAGCTGTGCTGGAGTGTCAAGGAGGACGCCCGGTGTCTTGTAGAGGCCATCGAGCCCGCCATTGCGCGCCTGGCCAAGGAGAACGTCGACGTGCGCATTGGGCCGCGATTGGAGGTTGTGGACCTTCTCGAGTTGGAGATCCAAGCCGGTTGGGCCAAGGTCGCCGTTGTCGTTTGTGGACCGGGCGCCATGTGTGACGATGTCCGCCAGTTGGTCGTGGCCGCTGCGAAACGCTGCAAGAAGACCACGTTTGTGTTGGACGTCGAGGCCTATTCGTGGTAGTAGGCAGGAAGGAACCTGCGTAACTTGAGTGCTTTCGTACGGCGCATTCGCCTGCTGCCTCTCATGTACCTTATTGTTTAGCCGTTGGCTTGATCTGGCTAGTATGCCCGTGCCTCGCCGAGGTCAATTGTCTTGCACAAGGCTGCCATGGGTATGGGGAAATAATTTGACTCTTACTTTTTTGCCTTGCCGGGAATCTTGAACGGCCGTGTTGATCTCGGTGAGCTAGTTCGCTATTCCGGCCGGCAGCTCTTTCCCTGGCAATCATGATATCAGTGTGGTTAGGTAACCCAAACAGTGGTTCCTTCCTTGCCTGTGTGATCGTGATTGGGGGCCTGGTGCAGGGACGGGACAACTTGCGCAAACGTGCTCACCGGCTGCATCTTGTCCATTTGGGGCGTGCACTGGTTGAAATAGGACAGGGGCAGCGCTGGAGGTTTATGTTCTGCTAGGCTTAGCCACCCGACCTTACCATCCAGTGCGCCTTGCCTGTCCAAATCGCTCTCCCCACACAAGCACTCGCTATGGCCCTCGCCATGACCCCAAACTCCAGTGCAGCTGTCGTTGCTGCCTGGTCCGTCCTACTGGTGTCGACGGTCGCTCTGATCGTACGGCAGGTCCTGCTCCCCCGGCCGCTCCCCGGGATCCCATACAACGCACCGGCAGCGCGGCAGATCTCGGGCGATGTCAGCGAGCTGCAAGCGTCGGCCGGCGTCCGCGCGTTCATGCGCGCCCAGTTCCTCCGCCACAACTCGGCCGTGGTGCAAGTCTTCCTCTCGCCTCTTGGCAAGCCCCGCGTGCTGATCAGCGACTTTCGCGAGGCGCACGACATCACCGCCGGCCGCTCGCGCGAGTTCGACAAGAGCCGGCTCACATCGGACAGCTTCCGCGGCATTGTGCCGCAGAGTTTTGTCAGCTTCAAGGCCGAGCACCCCGTCTTCAAGACCAACAAGGAGCTAATCAAGGATCTCATGACACCCGCCTTCTTTCGCCACGCTTCAGCCCCTGAGATCTACCGCAACATCCTGGTGCTGGTCGAGCTGTGGCGCCTCAAGCTCAGACTGGTGAGTGCACGTGCGAAAACCAGAGCGCCTGTCTTCCCTTTCGGCAATTTGTGTCCTGCTGGCTCCGGGATACCGAGAGCCACAACGAAATCTCCAAAAACTAACAAGAAGCGCTGATGTTGAACACAGGGCGGGGGCCGCCCCTTCAGCGCCGACCATGACCTGCACAAGGTGACGATGGACATCTTCCTAGCTGTGACGTTTGACCGCCACAGCACCGACACCATGGCACGGCGGGACATTGACCACCTCCAGCGACATTATCAGCATGGCGGTTCCCCTGGTGACGGCCAAGTTGCTGTCTTTCCTCATCTCCCCATGCCGGCGGATGTCGAGGCATGCGTCTACCTCACCGAGAGCATCAACGTCGGCTTCCAGTCTCCCCTCCCGCGCATCGCCCACTGGCTGTACCTGCAAACACCAACCTCTCGGCGTCACACCCGCCTAAAGCGGGGGCTGATCCGGCGCAAGGTCGAGGAAGCCGTGGCACGCCTGGGCTCACGGCAGGACGAGGACCGGCAGCTCATCGCCGGCGTTGACAACATCCTTCTTCGCGAGAAAGACCTGGCCGAAAAGCGCGGCTCAACGCCCGACTTTTACAGCGAGGCCATCCACGACGAGGTGAGCTTGACGGAGGGACATCCTAACCCGCGCATAGATGTACCATCTTGATGACAACTTCTGACACGCAAGTCATAACCAGCTATTTACCTTCATCGCCGGCGGCCACGATAACAGCGCCTCGTTATTTACATGGTGGGTCAAGTTCATGGCCTCGCACCCCGAGTCGCAAAGCCGGCTGCGTCGCGAGCTTCAAGCCGCTCATGCCGTCGCCGTCGGCCGCGAGAAAGACGCGTCGCCGACGCGGCGACTGCCCACAGTGGACGAGATACTCGACACGCGCGTACCGTTCCTCGATGCCATCATCGAGGAGACAATTCGGTGCAGCCACATCGTGCCCGTCACGGCGCGTGAGGCTCTCGTCGATACCAACATCCTCGGCCACCACATCCCCAAGGGCACGCACGTGTACCTGTTGTCCAACGGCCCGAGCTTCTTGCTGCCAGCGCTCGCCGTCGACGAAAGCCTACGAACCGACGCGGCCCGCGCGGCCCGCGACATACACGGCGTCTGGGACCCCGCCAACGTGGCTGACTTTGTGCCGGAACGCTGGTTGCGGCCCGACGGTGCCTTTGACCCGCTGGCCGGGCCCCAAATGGCATTCGGGGGTGGTCCGCGCGGCTGCTTCGGCCGCAAGATGGTCTATCTGGAGTTGCGCATCGTTGTCACCATCTTAACACTGGCTTTTGAGTTCTGCGATTTGGACGACGCACTGAACACGTTCAACACGCGGGAGAGCTCGACCGAGGCCCCGCAGGACTGCTATGTCAAGCTGCGACCGGTGGTGGATTGGGATTTCGACTTTTAGTGTTTCCACGTACTAGTGCTGTCACTGCTGGCAGTGACCAGTTGAACTATTTGATCCCATGCTTGAATTCATCTCAACTGCCGGTCCCAAGACAAATTGTCTTTTTCCAACTACAGCCCTCAGACAGCTCCAGCTTTCCGCTTTTGCTCCCAGAGCCTATCGTAGCCCTCCCAAATATCCTCCTTCTGCGTGATGCCGTAGATCTTGGTGGAGTAATACATAGTCATATACACTCCCGTTCGCTCCGTGTAGGAAAAGGATATGAAGGTGTGCGTCCCGCTCGTCCCGCGGATGTCATGCTCGGGACTAAGAAGTGTGCACAACTCGCGTGTCAGCTCAGCATTCGCGGACAGGCAGCAACCACAGAGAGGGAAGGTGGGGAAGGGAAGCGGGAGTGGGGACGGACGCACAAGACTTGCTCTAGATTGGCCTGGTACGAAGCGCCAAACTCAGCGTGTCCCCGCTTGGTGAACCAAGACGCGAGCGACTGGCAGATCTGGGCGTCGGTTCCCGGGATCTTGCGAACCGGCATGTGGAGCTTGGTCTCGGGCTCGGATCGGCCAGGCCTCATCTCGACGGCGCAGCCACAGTAGGACCCCTCGGGGAAGACTTCGGCTCGCTCCACACGATTATGCCATGCTGCTACACTAGCTGCTCCGCTCTCCACATCCACATCGGCATCCGCATCGCCGGGCGGGTCGAGGCGAAACAAAAGCGGCCAGAGCTCCGACAAGGCTTCCAGCCCGGCGTCGATGGTAGGGCCGGCGAGGCGACCGCCCAGAGTAAGGAGGCGTTTAACGCGCTGCAGCGTGTTGGCGTTGGTGCGGAGGTAGACCTTGATTCTCGCGTCTGCCGAGCGAAGACAGTCCACGGCCGCCATCTCCACGACCGGAGGCGCGTCGCCATCGCCATTGCCAAGAACAAGATAGCCGTCGAGCATGGCGATCGCCTCGTCATAGCGCCCGTGGCATTCGCCGCATGCGCGGGCGGCGGCAAATACAAGGTCCTTGGTCGGCACGCCGCGGTCGACCCACTGCAGAGTGGGCATGAAGTACACCTTGGCTAGGACACCGCCGCCCCGCAGCAGGTCAAAGGCCACCCAGACCTGCGACAGCGGCGTCCGCGCCGGCACCCGCGGCAGCAGCGCCTGGGCCCGGTCGGGCGGAAAGAAGAAGCGGTCGGCAAAGACGTCGAAGTGGTCGAGCGCAAGCCCGGGAACTGCACCGGTAGCAGCCATAGCGCGCAGCAACCGCGCCGTTTCGTTCTGGTTGAACGGGTCCGCCGGGGTGCCGGCGTCGCGGCCCGTGGCCTCGATGGTGAAGCGCACCGTGTGTGCGGTGCTGCGCTCCTGGAAGTTGGTGCTCAGCTCGCACGCGGACCCGTCAAACACCGGACATGGCTGGAACAGCGCCGGAGTCCCCGCCACCGGCCGCGGCCCCAGTGCTGCCGGGATGAAGCGCCGGTACCACGCCAGGTGCCGGGCCTGGTCCTGAGGGTCGTACTCTGAGACGGCGAGCAGGCGGCCCAGCGAGGGGCCGGTGGCGCGCCACCAGAAGGCATGGTCCTCGTCCTCGTCCACCCTGTCCAGGAGGGCCGCCCTGTTTGCCGCGACGTTGTCCTGGGATGGCGTCATTCGATGCTTTGAGGTTCTCCCGAGCTGACACACACGGCACTGGAAGGGTTGCGTGGGGTTCTCAAACTAGCTGATGTCTTGCTGCCTCGCAGCAGCAGCAGCAGCAGCAGGGCCGATTGAATAACGCTTTCGGTCAAGTACTAGTAACTACTCCTAGGCTTCGACTGCGAGAGGGCCTGCATGGTGGCGATCACCCCCGCCAAACTCTCTCAAATCCCCTCACCGGCCTGGGCGGGCAGGTGACTTGCTGCCTGGCCTCCTGTAGCGTGCCGCCTGGCATCCCCATTTGATTGCAAACTTGGCCCCCTTTCACACCCAAACGCGGGCCACATCGCAGCATCCCCAGTCGTCAGGAACTCTGCTGCGCAAGATACCTACCTTGCTTACTTCTCACACCTTTTAATCCCTCATCTCAAAATGCCCGTTGTTGACGGGAGCAAAGTGGCATGGTGAGTTTCAAGTTCTCCCTTCTCCTCTGTTCCCCCCTCCCCCGCCTAGGTACCTACCCAACATCGCCGACCGTTCTGACTCTCGACACCTACCGGTAGCTGGCCCTGCATCCGGGGTCACCGCACGGCCTCGTGCAGCCATTTCGGCGAGCGCCCCATGATGCCGGTTCGGCGACCCGGCAGACCGCTTTCGTCATGTCCGCACCTCCGGAGCGTGAAATGCCACTTCGCCAGCGCCAGCCACAGTCACACGGACGCAGACATGAAAGCCATGGAAACCACCACCACTGGCGAACCGGCGAGCATTGCCGCCGTCACACCCACCTATGGGCCAAGTGTCGCCCTCGGCCTCCCTGCCACACCTCCCGCCACATCATCACATCAGCCGCCACCGGCCAGTTCAAGTTGGGCCCCCCCTCCGACTCCGGCCGTCGGCAACTGGGACTCCGCCCAGCAACACCCCTCTCACGCTATCCATCCCGCCTATCCCGACGACGGCATTGATCCGACCTTGCTCTTCGCCGGGTTCCCACCCCCGTCAAGTAGTAGCAGTAGTAGCGACCTCAAAATCCCCTGGGTGCCGCCGCCAGACTTGCTCCCAGACGATGGAATGCGCGACGCTTCTGTGTCCATCCGTGCCGACTCGGAAACCGCCGCCGCGTCCAGTGCCTTGGCATGGCCACAGCAGGAGGCGGATTGGTGGCTTCACCCGCCGAATTCTGCACACGCAACAGACTTGAACACCCCTGGCGACTTCCCCGCGCTTCTGCTAGCGGACGGGACGGCTTGGGAGGAGGACACAGCAGAAGGCGGGAGAGCGGCGGAGGATGTCGAGCACTGGCGCGACTCTAATTAGGGAACCTAAGTAAGGTAGGCAGGTAGCACGGGGAGGGAGGGTTTGGGAGGGAGGGTCTCTCGGGAGATAGTAGATGGCGGTGATCACATTGCATGGGGGATTGGGGTGTGCCAGCTTTCAAACGTCCAGCCGCGGGCGTTTTGTTTTATTATTCTTTTCTTTCTTTTTCTCGCTGTTACTAGTAGTTGTCCCAGCATCTCTGCAGTCCCATTCCGTCCCAGCAGACAAAATTTGAAATCAGGAATATCTGCCACATGCACGCTCAAGCCCCACCTGACTGCCGCCATCAAACCAGCGACACTGGATGAAGACAGCAAGTCCTCCAAAGGCCCCACGTCGAATTCTAGGTAGGTAGGTATCACGTTAGCTCGCGGCTCGGAGTCGGCTGAAGGGGTTGATTGCTACAGCTTGAGCTAGGCATAGTCTCGGGCGCGCTTACACTTGGTGAGATGAACAACGCGTCCCTTGGTGTTGGAGGCATGGCTGCCAAAGGAGCGCTGGTTGGTCATTTCCTCGCGCGAGATGTTGTCCGGGATGGTTTCGGCCTGGGGAGCGACTCCCGTGGGGGCGGGCCAGACGCTCTTCCACGGCTGCTGCTGTTCGGTGGTCATTTTTGCTTGGGGTTGTTGTTGGGCTGGTTTGGTAGAGGTTGTTTGGTTCTGGATTCAGGATGAGACTTTGCTTCAAGGATGTTGTTGGGCGAGGGAGGGAGGTGAGCCTTGGTCGAGCAGCATGGGGACCCTCTCTCATATACACGTATATCCAGTCCTCGGGCCACGGGGAATGCCATCCGGCTGCTCAATATGCGACCCGCGGCCGGCGAAACCAACCTCGCAGAGATCAAGTTGAGTGAGTTGGATTGCCTGCTTTGATTAGGTACCTAGTAGCCGGTGGCACCCCCACCTCTCGCCGTCATATTCTATTGCGCCATGCCGAAATCTGCTCCCCGCATTATCAGACCGGCTCCAGACTATGTGGGTATGTTGGTATTGGTTGAATCGGCCACATCACTGTTCCCGGCTCGTGCCGCGCCGAGGCACTTTTGCTCATCGGGGCGCGCATCTGTCCATCTCACCAATCATGGTAAAGAGCGCAGGCGGGGTTGTACAGGTCGGTAGAGACTCAAGGTCCCTTCCGTACTTAAAAGGTGTGTGTGGTTTTGAGACGTATTGAGGGTTATTGAGACAATTTGCTCCCTTTTCAGGCCACCTCGGCGACCGGCGAGGGACTCTGAGTGGTGAGCTGTAAGGTAGCTATGCGCCAAGTCGCTGCTGGAGGTGGGGTGGCATTACGCTCGCCCTCCCTGCCGACCTTCCATCGAGCGCCTCCGAGTGACTTGGTTGGCCGCCTTCAGGAGGAGGAGGGTATACAACTGCAGCTCAGCACCTAGATACCCCACAGACTAGCAGTTTTCCCGTTCTAGCTGCTCCCCTCGACACGCAGCGGTTGATTTGAATAGAAGCTCCGCGCAAGCCTCTCTGCACGGATGGGTGCATCTCCTCCATTGGAAATCCGCTTGACTTTGGCACTCAATCAGTCTTCCCTCTGCCATCAGCTATCTCCCCAAGCCCCGCCTCTTCAACCAACGCACGTATCATGGCGGTGGACAAGCCGTTCATCGCAACCGTGCGATATGTCAAGCGTGACGACCAGCGAGATCTCAGCGTCAAGCCCTACATCCTGCACTACGCGGCGCCCAAAGGCTTCCCCCAAAACAACTTCGCCATCGAGCCAGTCCATAACATCCCGATCCACAACCTCCGCACGGCGGGGCTGCGATATGACGACCACGGAATGGCCATCGCATCCATCGACAGCAGCGGGATGCGCCCCGAGCTCTTCGACGACGATGACTGGATCGAGAGCACGTACCTGCCCGCGCTCCACGACTCGGTTTGCCAGGCGCTGGGCGCAAAGGAGATGACCGTGTTTGACTGGATGCTGCGGAAACGCGCGCCGTCGTTTCCGAGGCGGGAAGAGGGCGAGGACCATGTGCATGACCACCAGCCGTCGCTCTCGGCCCATATTGGTGAGATCTCTGGCCAAGCTGAGCGCACCGCCAACCAGCTGATGATCGCAAATCGCCAAAACAGACTATACCAAAGCAGAGCTCGACTCCAGGGTTGACAAGTACTTTGGCGAACAAAAGGACAAAATGCTGGCCCGGAAGTACCAAGTCATCAAGCGAGTGCCCTCCTCCCAAGAATATGAGGCTGGCGGCGGCCTTTCCAATTGAATCTCTCCTTCTACGTTGTGCAATTGACTAACAGCACTGCGACGGCCAGCATCTGGAAGCCGCTATCGGGACCTTGCCGCGACTTTCCCCTGGGCTTTCTCGACCCACAGAGCGTCGACGCGCAGCACGATCTGTTCAAGGTCGACGAAGTGTTCCCCACGGTGGCCAACGAGGTGTTCCAGGTGTACCACAACCCCAACCACCGGTGGTTCTACGTCCCGGACCAGCTCGATTCCGAGGTCAGCATCTTCAACGCCTACGACTCGGAGAAGGGCCAGCAGTTGGCCGTGCCGCACTGCTCGTTTGATCTTGGCGAGGCGGGGTCGGGGATCCCGAGGCAGAGCATTGAGGTCAGGGCATTTGTGTTTTACTAAGCCTTCCAGTTGCTTTGAGGTCAGGGTGGGTACCTAGGTGGGTGACCGGGCAGAAGGCTGTAAGTAGGCGCGAAGCTCAGTGTCTCCGCTCACCACCTCCTGACCCAGTTCACTCGGGTGAGCCGGAGAAGCCCCGAACACATATACCACTAAATAGCTGAACTGTAATTATGTTGATCATCATTTTCAAACAAACCTCTTTTTTCACTAAAACTCCGCATTACGGTATATGGCGACGAAAGTGAAGTGCGACTAGATTGGCCTTCGTTTCATGTCAACACAGTGGAACGAACTGAGGCGAAATGAGGCGAACTGTATTGATGCAACCTGGAATAACACAATGTGCCCCACTCTGGAGCCAGCAACATAAGGATCAAAGCAGAACGACCAATCAAGCTCTAGGTCCGCTGGCTCAATGGCAGAGCGTCTGACTACGAATCAGGAGGTTCCAGGTTCGACCCCTGGGTGGATCGATGTTTTTTGCATTCTTTTTATATCCCAATAAACAGGTCCATTTTTACACCCCTAACGCAAGCAAACAAGGCCTTTCGTCTCAATCTTCACCAAGCCCTTGACATACCTACCAACTTGTATGCAAGCTAGTAATAATACACCAACCGACCGCTTTGCCCTTACTATGCAGACCGCAGTGCTGTAGGGAGCCATTGTCACTCCATGCTGTGTGCTAGAATGCTTCCCCCTGGCAGTGCACATTGTCATCGACCGCCAGACGAACGCATTGCTGCTTAAAACGCCAAACATCCCGATTCAGGAATCACAAAGATATCCATTCTCCCTCATTCACATAAAGAAGCTCAAATTCGTGACGTCAACCCCCGACCCAATTTGCCCCTATTGCAATCCCAACAAACCACCTGCCGAGAAACCCGTTCCCGTTCCCCAGCTTCCCCTCTAACAAACACGGGTAAAAGGGGGGGTTCTCCATCCCCAAGTTCCAAGTACATCCCCCATCTCCCCACCCTTGGCCACCCTTGGCACGACCCGCCCCCAAGCCTCTCCGCAATTTCTAGAATGATTCTGCATCGAAGCGAGCCACCAGGCCATGTACCGGCGTCACACGCGTTAATTACCCCCCTCAAAGAGGCTGTTTAGGCGACGCTGCGCACTGAAGGGAGGCCAAGGCTTTTTAAATTTTCGGGTGCGGAGAAGGGATTTGCGAACTTATGCTGGTGGTTTTTGGGGGGTAGTGTCAATACGGTGGTTTGAGTTGGAGTGAGTGAGTGAGTAAGTGCCGATGTGGCAGTGGTACAAAGGCGTCATTGTTTCGTTGGCCAGCAAGTGGCACAACACGCTCCAAGCGACCACAATAAAACGCAGAAGCAAGCAACACAGCCAGAGCAATGATACCAACAATTAGCTTATGAATCTCACCCGATAGCCTCCTCACATGACTGACAGCCAGACATCAACGGCAACAGCAAAACAAGACTCTAGAACCTCCCCTATGTACACATCCCTCGCCTTCCTCTCCTCTGCCCCTTCTCACACCCTTTCCTCCCTCCCCTCTCAACCCCATTTCCTAGCCCCTAACCGCTCTCACAATTCCCAAACTGAGCCTGGCACCCCACAATCGGCAAGCAGAACTGATCACCATCGCCGCACCATCCAAACTGACTGCAGCACGGCCCATACGTCGACCCAATACACGTGACTCCCGTCCCGCACTTCCCATCCGTACTGCTGCGCATCCCGGGCGGCAGCGTAGGCGCCGTGCTCGTCGGTCTCGCACTGGTGGTGCTAGTAGTACTAGGCGGGGGCGGCGCGGATGTCGTCGTCGGTGGCGGCGGCGCACTGGTCGTGCTTGTCGTCGGCGGCGGGAGGGAGACAATTGTGGTGGAGATGACGACTGGAGGCGCAACGGTGGTAGAGCGGGTAGTCGGCACCGGGATGGACGTGGAGGTGACGTTTGATGCGGGTAGGCCGGGCTGGCCGGGGACGCCGAAACAGGCGCCGAATTGGGACTGGCAGCCGGCGCCGCAGAAGTCGAGAGAGGAGCCGCACCAGAAGAACTGCGAGCAGCAGGGGCCGTAGTTGCTGGCGCCAATGCAGATGGTGTTGTTGCCGCACATGCCGTTGGTGGTGACGCGGAGACCGTCGATGGCCGTGGGCTGGGGGATCGTGGCAGTGTTGGAGGGGGGGATTACTACCGGTGGCTGGGAGGTGGTGGACGGCCGGGGAGGGATGGAGACGGTGGTTGGTGGCGGGAGGGAGACGATGGTGGTGGAGATGACCACGGCTGAGGTGGTTGAGGTTGTTGTCGGCCGGGGAGGCGCCGAGGTGGTTGGCGGGGGAGGCGCCGAGGTGGTCGTCGGAGGCGGAGGGACGGAAGTGGTCGTTGGCGCGGGCGGTGCGGCGGTTGTCGCTGCCACGCGCGGCCATCCGCACACGCCGTATGCCGTCTGGCAGCCGAATAGGGGCGCGCAGTGGTCGACCGAGTCGCCGCAGAAGCCGTAGTCGGAGCAGCAGAGGTTGTTCGGGCACTTGCCGCCCTGAGCTCCGCATGCTCCGCCGGCCTGTCGCAACTCGAGCGGTGCGTAGTCATCGCCCCTCAGCTTCGCGGCCGATACGCTGCTGGAGTTCTTGCGGTGGTTTCCGACGTCGGCCAGGATCCGGTGATTGCCAACAAGGCCAACAACCTCGCTGTCTAGCTTTGCGATGCGGGCTCCTGCTCCCATGCCCGACCAGCACAGGGCCGCAGACAGACCGATGTACGTGCACCTCATTGTGTCCGTTCGTCAGCAGTCAGCCACGATCACTTTGTCTGCTGGAGTCTGTGCGGACAGAATATGCGATCGGCAGAGACGAGAAGGGGGTGCAGATGTGAGATTGGGGCCGTGGGACGGGCCTATTCATGATAAAGGATCCCCGGTGCCGCTCAGCCCTCTGGATGCCGAGTCTCTCTCCCCACACTTTGCTCGCCAGACCCGGCTCGCGGCTGTACATCACGAGATGCAAGGGCGCAGGGAAGGGCCATCTCCCAGAGTCAGATCGCGACAACACCACACCTAACAAAGCTGCCAGACCTGCCAGGCAATAATCTAACAGCCAGAAAGGGCACCATGGACCACTATCCGGAGCAATCATGGTCATATCAAGCGCCCGAATAGTAGAGGCTAAATCGACCGGCTGCCGATTTTACCGACCTTGTGCAAACCGCTGCAGGAACGCCGGGAATTTCGGCAAACCGTCTTGGCGGTAACCCGAGAAAGCCCCGTACATTAACGTAGCGATGGCGCGCTTCGGCACTAGAAGTGTGGTCTCGGGATGGAGCTTCGGCGCCATGGCGGTTTGTCTGGCGGCGGCGGGCGAGATAAGGACCTGGGTAAACAACGGCGAGGGACAGCCCGCGATGCGGCATTCGCGGCCTCGGTTCTGCAGAGAAGCGGATCAGAAGCTCGGTGCGGGATTCCATCTGCCCAACAATTCGAATCTTTTCGGAGGCTTAAATGCCCAAAAGGGGTGGGCTGCGCTGCGATGCGCGCTCTGCCAATTCCAACGGCGAACAGACACTCATTCTTCTGCGCTACGTCAGCAATATCAGCCGAGCATCCGAAGTCTTGGAGAGGGGTTCGCGTCTTCTCCTCAGCCCAGCTCCGCACCCAGGGCTTGAGTTGTAATGGCAGCTTGATACCCCACACTATACGTCCTTCGGGTTAATAGTCGCAGCACGAATGACGTTGGAGCGCCCGTCGAATGAGCCGTAATCGTATAATATGTCAATATGGTCATAACTCGCAACCCTACCCAATTCCCACCGCAACTTAACCGTGGTCACACCATGGTCCGCCACTTCACAAGCCAAGGCGGAGGCTCAGCCTGCGTCTATGGCTGTGTCTCCAACCCTGCCTCTGCCTGGGCAAGCGCCTCCTCCGCGGCGCGGTACTCGTCGTGGTGGAACAAGAACTCCCGGAATTTCTCACCCCACGGCAACGACCCGATCGGCGGTAGCGGCCCAGCGTAAAACTTGCGCACCTCTTCCTCCACTCCAGGCACCGCAATCCAACCCGGTCCGGCGTTGGACGCCAGCATAGTGAGGTTGCATCGCGGGACGCGCAGCTTGTCGAACAATTCCAGACGCTTCTTCAGCGTGACCTCGTCTTTGCCATCCACCCCCTTCAGCAGCACTTCCAAGGCCGCCCCAGTCTCGATGGCGATGGCGCCGCCGGCCGCGTGCGTTGGCATCATAACATGGGCCGCATCGCCAACCAACACCGTCCGTCCGCGGACAAAACTGGTTAGCGCCGGTCGCTTGAACAGATGGTGGACCTTGATGCCATCCTCGTTGGCCAAGTGCACGATCTTGTTCACGGTCGGATGGAAGTTGTCGAGCATGGCGAGCACCTTGTCCTTCGGCGCCTCCGAGTGCCACAGATCCTCCTCTCCCTCTCCGGCCTGCGTGTCATGCACAACCGCATTGTTGAGCACCTTGTCTCCGCGGCACGTGTAGCTCACCCACAGGATCTCCTTCACCGGGTCGCGCCAGCTCTGGAACCCCGGCGGCCGGTCGTTGAACTGCTTGGCGAGCTCCGGATCAGCCAAGACATCCTCCATGGCCACCAGCCACCGGTAAATCGACCTGCCCGTCCTCTTCACCTCCGACGGCTTCCCCGTAACGTCCTTGACCAAGCGGCTCTGCAATCGTCAGCATCTTCCCACACCCCCCCTCCCCCCGTCAGGTACTCACATGCGCCCCATCCGCAACAACCACCAAATCCCCCCTCACCACCTCCCCGTCCCCCAAGCTCACCTCTCCCCTCTCACAATCCACCCCGACCGCCTCCTTCCCCAACCTAATCACCACCGCCTTCCCCTCCCCTTCTCCCGTCGCCACCTCCCTCAACCCCCGATGCAAGTCCACCCGATGAAAGCTCCAGCTCCTCGCCCCCATCACCTCGCCAATATCCCTATACTCCTCATACAGAAAAACCTTCAGATCAGCCGCCCCCGCAAACCGACTCGCCTCGTTGGGCACTGCGCCCGCGCGGGTGATGTCAAAACCCCAGTGGTTGAGCACGCGCGTCGCGTTGGGGGGCACGGAGATGGCGGCACCGATTTCGTTTTTGAATTGGGATTTCTCGTAGATTGTTACGGCCCAGCCGGCGCGGCGGAGGGCGATGGACGCGGAGAGGCCGGCGATGCCGGCGCCGATGATGAGGGCTGTGGGCGGTGGGGAGGGAGGGGGAGGGGTTGAGCCCATTTTGGTGGGTAAGGGAGGGGTGGAAGGGTGGTAGGATTTGGAGATGAATTTGCTGGCTGCCCAAATGGGAAGACGCAGTGGTGGAAGTGAGAGCTGTTGGTCTGGCGCAGGCGGCTGGGGTGCGAAGAGGGAGACCACGTGAAGAGGTTTGGGAGACAATGGTTTGTGTTTGCCTTTTTGTGGAGATCGGGGCAAGCCACAGCCGCTTCCCCACCTGCACGGTCCGGACTCCGATGGGCTGGACCGACGGCTGGTTTGCTGCGAGGGTCTTTTGTGCGCTGCTGCAGGTGAAGATCGGTGCAGAAGGATGGAATTGAGGATTGAACTGCTGACAAACTTGGGAAACCGGTTTCTACGCGGGTTTTACGCGTGTTGGGAAGCAAAGGGTGACAGTGCATCGAGGCGGCCGCGCAGCAGGCAGTTGGGAGGTTTCCAAGATTGAAGGTGGTCGGCGCGAAATGGGTTGGGTTGCGGTTAGGCAGCGACGCTCGGGAAGTCGCCAGGGCGAGAGCCGAACCAGGAGCACCTTCCCCTGGGCCGCTGTCACCAGGAATATCCCGGAGGCCGTCCCGTCATTTCAAGCGAAAGCAGCTTCAGAGGGGCTCGGGTACAGAAACTGAAGAAAACCCGGATAAAATGATGCAGTCTCTCATTTCTCGTTGCTCATATCTCTGAATCCAAGATCGATCTCTCCAGTGAGAGAAGACAGATTGAGACACAAAAACTTGAAAAGGATACCTCTGGCAAAAACAATTCGTGTATCTCGTAAACCCAATGAAACCATATATCCACTCGCTCTTTCCTCCCCTTTCCAACTGCAACAAACAACCTAACGCAGCACTTCCTCACCGCCATCCCATCCTCGACCCTCCACCCATTCCCCATTTTAAATCTCAGGCTGTTCACGTCAACAATCCCCAGACCAGTTATCTCAAGCAACCAACCACCCCCCCACAACCCCCAAAAACCTCTCCGTCTCCTCCAACCACGGCATATGCGCACTTAGCGCAAACTGCACCCACTTGACATTGGCGCCCACCCTCTCAAAAAACGGCCGCACACACTCATCCTGCGCCTCATCAAAGCACCCATTCAACAACAACACCCCTCCGGGGACCGTCTCCCTCGTGATCCCCTTCAGCTCCCCCAACACACTCCACTTCGCCAGCGTCCCCGTCACCATGAACTCCGTCGGGCCATTCATGGTGGTATACACCGTGCCGTCCTCGGCCATGGCCGCGAAGGACGCGAGGAGTTCCGGCGGGAAGGGAACAGAGCGGCACAGATGGCGGCGGTAGAACTCGATGGTCGCGGCTTGGTAGTCTGGACTCTCGGTGTGGCCGGTGCGCTCGCACACTTCAAGCACAGCGACCACCTCCGGGGGGAGGTTAGCCCTCAGGGACGAAGTCACGCGCACCCAGGTCGGCATGTCGGAGGGGGTTCCGCAGAGGATGAGCTTGCGTAGCCCCGGGGGCTGCGAGAGGGTATACTGGGTGGCGAGCATGCCGCCCCAACTGTGGCCGAAGAGGTCGTAGCGGGTGATGTTGAGCGCGCGGAGGAGGTTGGAGAGCTCCGAGAGGAAGAGGGCGGGCGTCCAGAAGGAGGCGTCACCTTTGCGGGAGGGGAAGCGCGTAGATTTGCCGCAGCCGACTTGATCGTACATGAGGATGGGGATGGAGAAGTCGTGCGAGAGGAGGGAGATTGGGAGGAGATAGTCGTGGATTATGCCGGGGCCGCCGTGCAGGCAGATGAGAGGGGGCGTGGGCGAGGTGAGGGTGCCCCAGAGGGAGTAGTAGGTTTCGCAGAGGTCGCCGGTCGTGGGGATCTTGAAGAGGACGGTGCCGGTTTTGGTTGGTGGTGGGGGGCGGCGCTCTTGCCCCGGTGGGGGAGGAAATTCCCATTCGTTCATGGTAGTGGTGAAGGGGGAAGAGGCTTGATGATGATAGCGATGACGGTGACGATGGTGATAATGGTGACAATGGTGATGATGGCGATGATGGTGATGATAACTAAGGTGGTAGGGAGCTGCTCAAGTTATGATCTAAATGCCATGATCTATATACTGGGCAAGTTGCGATCGGATCGTGAATCGGATGCCGTCAGATGGGCCCACCCGATGAAAATGACGGTGATTTGGAGTTTGCCTCTCTGCTAGACCAGGACTCCCCGTAAAACTAACATATCCCGAATGTATACGACGCTACCATTCAATATCCGACCGAGGTTAGTAGACTTAATACCACCGCGATGAGGGCTAATTAACCCTCCTCACCGATTTGAATCCGGGATCTAAATAGAAGTTCTGACATAAGCCGCCCGCAGCGAAACAGTTGCTTGTTGGTAGCAAGGTGCCAATCGGAATCGACTTCAAGCTGCGGCCATCCCTGCCGTCGCGTGGCGCTCTAGGCCGGACAAGGGAAGCCGTAATTGGCCTCCCGAGCGAGAGGTTTTCCCCTGCACGATTGACGTTGAGTGCTGAAATCGATCGGAGTTACCTAAGGTAGGCAGAGATTGAGTACTGTCTAGACGCTGTCGGTTACCTCTATCTGCATGGGAGACCTCTCAATCGCATTCGCAGCAGGCAGCTCTTTTAAGTCTTGGCATTCCTTCCAGAATCCGAGGCCATGCATAGAAGCCTGAGGCAAATGACCCGCCATACTCCTGGCGGCTAACGTAAATTTCCGTCTGATCTACCTACCTATCTTGTGTCCTTCATGCAGCTTTTCGGGCCGTACTCCCTCTTTCTCTTCCAGCCCACGATCCTCCTCGAAATTTGCTGCATCCAAAGCGCCAACGTCGGCCGCTCCCAGTTCTGAGTTCAGCTCAAATTGATATTTTTTTTAGTCACAGGATTATTTCGGGCAGTCGGATTTGTAGTCGTATGCCCGGAATACAATGGCACTGCCAGGTTATCGACGGAGCACTGGGTCCAGTATGTTTCAAGTCGTTGTTGGTCAGACGGATTACTAGTAGCACTGACAATGGAAGCTATCGGCTCGACGCAAAAGTGTGTTTGCACTGGCGCCGGTACGGAGGATGGCAACAAGTGCTCGTTGGCCTACAGGGGCGATTTCGACTACTACTTGCCTATTGGGGGGAAATGTACCTCAAGACGGAAGAGGAATGGGTGGTCGACATAACCAACGTCAGCTTGGTCGCCACGGCCATCGCGGCTCGGTCAGTCAACCTGTTGCTATACATGTACCCCAACAGGTTGAAACTGAAGAGTATGGGGTCTGGTGTGCGCAGTGAGCAAAAGGCGGGAGGAACAAGGTAAAAAGTCACAGTACTGGCGCTGAAGGAGTCGCTCAATTTCATGTGCAAGACGACCAACACCTCAATGACAAGCAAGTGTCTCCGGTTCGGCAGCACATCGAGGTTAGCAACGGGAGTCAACTGAAGTGATCATTATCTGGCCGCGACACATTCTCTAAACATTTCGAAAATTGCGCTGCAGCCGTCCTTAGGAGGGTTCCAGGTTGTCCTCGGCCGGCAAGTTTGCCCTGCGCTGAAGAGGCACAGCCACCAACAACTGGTAGCGGGATATGAAACCGCTTGGATTTTATTCGTTACCGGACGCAGCTTTCCAATCTTATTCGTTTGAACATTAGCAGACGAGCCAACCATTCTGAACACTCATTTCTCCCAGCCGGCAAAAAGCGCGGGATGTTGGCGACAAACCGGCCATATCCGAAAGTGGACTGGCAGGAACCTTCCATACTAAGCTGTGTGGCACAGGTCAGAAGAGTAAAAGCCACCCGCTGCCAACGGCTTGTGCGGGTCTGTTAATGTCTTCTCTTTTTCCTTTCACGAAATAACAGCCTTTTTGGAGCGCGCCAGACCACCTGTCTCCTGACAACCTGGTATCCTTGACCTGAGCACTGGCAAGCATTACAGATCCACTACAATGAAGGCCTGGAGGGCAGCATTTCTGCTGAAGCTTTTATCATCGCTGGTCAATTGCCAGCAATTTGGTTTGGGTCTGCTTGACTTCACCACGATGAAACCCCCGCTGAGTCAACAATGCATCGAGATACTCAATACAACCGTATCTTGCGACTCGGAATTACGTTTACACACCCACTAGTGAGTCGCCATATCCGTCGAGGGTAGCTAGCAACTTGACATGAAGGCTTCTCAGCCGAAATTGACGATTTTGACGCTCAGTGAGCCACCACTTGCGGATGTTCTACATCCCGATATTCTGCAAGACGTTTGTACCCCAAAATGTCGGCAGGACTTGCAGGATGTGCGTTCCAGACTCGCCTCCGGTTGCAAGTCGACTGATGTAATGGGCCCAGGGGAAACGATATATCCACGCAAGTATCATAGACCTGCCCCCAGAGATGACCCATCACGAAAGTCAAACCTCTAACACCTTGACCTTGAAGCAACCTACATAGCTGACAGCTACCTCTACACCTACGACGTATCGTGTTACAAGAGCAAGAAAGATGGACACTTTTGCGACATCTATCTCGGAGAGCTGCGCAACCAGTCGAAGGAGTGGAACATCTGTGATGAGTGCATACTCGGTCCCTGGGCGGTTCAACTCAGTTCGCTAGTAGAGAACAATGACAGTTATGCGTCTGAGTTCTCGTCTGCAACATCACAGTGTTCGGCAAGCGGTTACACTTACACGAGGACTTCGTACCCGAACCCGACGGCAATTACCACCAATACTGGAAGTGTCAGTACCACTGGGGCTTCCACGTCAGCAGCAGCACGGACTAGCCCAGCGCCATCAGGTGCTGCAACTTCGGTTGCCAAGGGGGACCTGCCAAAAGTATCACCTCCGCACAGAAGATGTTAGTATGCGGTGTTGTACTAAGTGTGGGGTGGTTGGCTAGCTAGTCACTTCTCCTTCTAGTGTAAAGGCTATGATTTAGAGGTCGGAGGTCTTGGATAGTAGCAGCAGATTACAGCCTGGTTATCTAAGACGAATCTGGGCACACGAAATTTCTTTTTTCGTTCGCAATCCTAAGCCGGGGTGAGCTGGGGTGAGCTGTGGCTGATCCTAAGCTAGGGTGATCCCATATACCGCCGCCGCATAACCTTAGAGGCCGCTTTTCAGTCCCCCTAGCTAAACTTCTGTAGAACAATATGGATATAGTCGCTGTTACTAAATGCTAGTATCAGTGGATTCACTTTTGCAGTGTTTTGGTGCAGCGGTCTAATTCGACAACTTCCCTATTAATGGAAAGCAGATAACGTGTAATCTGTAAGGATAGCTCCTGGGTAATAGTGTGACGACCTTGCAGGCCGTCACTTGGGCTGGCGCAGCCCGACGTATCCCCCGCAGAAGGAATAGTGTGGAGGACCGTGCATACGGTGTTACGCACTGGGCCAGGGGTGCAAAGACCCAAAGCCCTTACGACCTGTTGTTACTTGATCACTCTGATCTCGCTAAGATGCAGTGATTAAGGTGAGCAACTAAGAAAACTGATCACTCCGCTCACTCTTTAAGAAAGTGAGCACGGTGATTAAGGTATAAAGTACTTTTTAAGTTAGCTAGTATTATTACGACCTGCACCCGACACAGGCCTCGAGAGGACTGGCGCGGGTTAAGACAGAACATATGGCAGGACGCCAACAGGTAGGGGGCGTTCCGAAGACGGCTTGTTAAGCTAGCACTCCTAGACAGGGGGTTTAATGTCACTGTAGGTCGTTATCACTATAATGCACAGAGGTGAGTCTGAACAGTAGGACACAAATGAATAATTGAATATTAGCGTAAGGAACCAGAGTCCCTCACAGTGGTTATGGGCACAACCATAGCTATCTATACTAACTAACTAAGAGGTACCTTATACCTTAATCACTATACTCTTATCGGAAGGTAGTGAGCAGAGTAATCACCTTTTAGGGTTACTTACCCTAATCACTAGGTCTTAGCGAGATCAGAGTGAGCAAACAACGATTAGTTATAAGGGCTTCAGGTCTTTACACCCCTGGCCCAGTACGCAGTACTGTGCGTACTGTCTCCTTACACTGTTCCTTTTACAGGGAATTTATCAGGCCGCCCTGGCCTAAGTGACAGCCTACAGGGTCATTACACAATTCCCCCTCTTTAACATTCTTTTTCCATAAAGAATTCCAGTAGGTTTTCCTACTTTTTACAACGCGACGATACTTACTAACAGAGTAAGGAAGAACAGGAAAAACACTGCCCCCTCATCCAACATTTACTATACTGCCTCCGCAGAATTTATTTTAACTTTTAATATTATAATGCCTGTAAAATACAGTCGTTACCAACGTTTAGAACTGGCCGACTATAAGGTGGCCAGCAAAAGTGAGTTATATGGCCACTACGTGGCGGCCGGTGGAACCGCATACTCGTCTTATAACGTTTACAAAAACGACTTATCTGTTCTCCACCAGGTTTTAAACGAAAAGAAACGTCTCAACTTTAAAGAACGTGACACTTTTATAAAGCTCCTTCGCATTAAGGACCAGTAGAAGTCCTTAACCACTTATACTAATAAGCTCTTCGGCCATAAGTTGGAAATTATTACTAAAAAGGAGCGCTTAGCATGGGAGGCGACTGTACTAATCTCTAAGTTCAACTAGGGAGGTTTTCTGGCGGGGTTAGTGTGTAGTTCTCTTTTAGGGGGGTTACCGTAGCTGGTAACCTCTTCTTAACTTAATACATTATCCCGTTTGTTTTCTTTTTTCTTTACTAACTTCTTTTTTTTTTCTCTTAATAATACTTATTTTCGTGCGGAACATACCGGGAACTCCAGAGGCCCAGCCTCTTTATTAGGTCTAAGGTCCTTTTAACCTTAGCTAAGGGTTTTAATAAATGTCCTCCCATACCTATTAAGGAGTTTCCTGCTGCTTCTCAGGCTTTAAGTCCCACGGTGGTCTTACTTTTTAATATAGTAATTTAAATGTCAGATCTTATCTTATTTCTAGTTCTTATTATTAGTTTTAGTCAGTCTAGATTCTTTTAATGGAACTCTGTAATTAGGTTTAAGCATTTAAGATTTTTAGCGGGCTCCCACAAGTTACTTTCAGGGCTGTAATCTAGCCACTTAACGAGATATTTAATTATATTCTTTCCCTTTTATAAATTTATAACTTCCTTAACATCGTACTTATCCTTATTAGCGTTAATCTTAATCTTCTTTTCCAGGGGAACTCCCTTTAAGGCGGGTTTTAAAAGTGAGATGTGAAAAACCTTAATCTACACCCTTATACTAGTGGGTAAGTTTAATTCGTAATTAGAGGTGGCGACTTTTTTCTTAATTTAGAATAATCCGTACCTTTTAAAGTTAAGCTTCTTATTAGGCCGTTTTAAATATAAGTTTTATGAAAAAAGGTAAATATAGTCCCCCTCCTAAAAAGTCAGTCCCTTAACTTATTTACCATTATAATAAAGTCCTTCTTTAAGCATTAGTTACTCGGTTTAATGTTTATTAGTAAACTTCTTCATTTATTCACGTGTAAACTTAAATTTAACTTATAAGTGGTTATGTAACTCCTGTATACAGTCTGTATAGATTACAGCTTAGGGGGTATTAGTTAACAGGCTTTAATAAAGCTTAGGCTCCTTACTGTAATTAGTGAAGAATGGTGACACACCTGTCAATTTAACTAGCGTTATATTATAAGTTATCTGCACTGTTAGTAACAGCTTAAATTAATTATTTTATTTAAAGTTAATATAAGCTTAGAGATACGTTATAAGTATTTAGTTAACTTACTTTATTTAACTATCTATCTGTAGGTGGAATGCTGTTAAAAGCTTACTTTTTACACTTATTCTTTATATCAGTCCTTATTAAAATTTCGATATAATTAGCTTATCTTAATCTGTAACGATATTATCTAGCTAAAAGTGTTGTGAAACTATCTTTTTCTCAAAGATATAAATAAGTTACTCTACTGTTATATCTTTTAAGGTTAGTAAAAAGTAAGCCCATTTCGTTAATCTGTTAACCACTATAAGGATTTAATTATAAGTAACTCCTGTAACAAGGTCCTTAGACTTTAGAATCCTGGTGACGAAGTTAAGTGAGATTAAGCTTTATAGCGCCTATGGTACAGGGAGTGGTTTAAGAAGTTTATACAGCTTATAACGTCGGTTCTACTTCCTATAGTAGATATTATAGTTATTAACCACTTCCTTAACCAGCTTTTTTATTCCCAGGAAAGCATACACTTATTAGGCCTGTGTTAAAGTCTTAGCTTAGCCTATATATCCTCTAAGTTAAGACTTATAGACCTGCTAAATGTACTCCTTTCTTTTAACTAGGTTATAAATGTACGGTTTCTTTTAATATTAAAGCCTTACTCCTGGTTTAAGCGTGCCGTTTACACCTTTTAATAGCTGTTTTAGCTAATAACTGGTTTTATTATGGTTTAGATGTATTAGGTACTCTTTATTACAGTCTTATACGTGCTTTAAGAAGTCTTCTAACGGGTACTTATATTTATAGGTTCCTTCTGTTAACCTTCTTACTTAAAAGTCCTGTTATTATTAATGGATGTTATACTTTATTTATAAATTTATACAGACGTTAATGGTTTATTCCGGTGTTTAGTTATCTGACACTTACGGTGTGTGTTTTAATATGCTATTCCTGGCTTTGTTAAATATAGTAACGGGGACTAGGACTGGATTAGCATCCTTATGGTCCTGCTTCTAATTAAGAGTATCGGCTTATTTATTATCTTTTCCTTTAATATAGTGGATCTGGAAGTGGAACGGGGCTATTAACTTTACCTATTATGCTTATCGTGGGCTGAGTTCTTTAGTTAGGAAGTACTAGAGGTTATTATAGTCTAAAAAGACCTGGACTAGTTTTTCTATACTGTTTAAATACAGTACTTATTTAGTAAAGTACTGAATAATTATTATTAGTTCCTTATTATAAATCGGGTATTGTAAGGCTGGGCTGTAGATTCCTTTTAATAAGAAGGTAACTGGGTGGCGTTTCTTATTATCCTGGATTTAGCTGAGTTCTCTGCTAATTACGAATTCTAAGGAGTCCGTTTTGATTTAGAAAGGCTTTAAGAAATTAGGGAGGGTTAGGACTGGTGCTGTAATAAAGGTGTATTTAAGGTTTTTAAACGCCTTTTACTATCTTTCAGTCTACTTAAACGGCTTTCTTTTACCTATAAGTTTGTAAAGTGGTTTTACGATTTTCGTAAAGTACCTAATAAAACAGCGATAGAAGTTTATAAAGCCGATAAAGGCTTGTAACTCTTTTTAGTTCTTTAGAGTAGGTTAGTCCCTAATTACCTTTGTCTTCTCTAATTACATTTTAAGCTTTTTAAGGGTTACTTTAAACCTTAAATAATTTAGTTCCTGGACGTGGAAGTGGCTCTTCTCTGGGTTTACTGTCAGTTTTACCTTTTTAAGAGCTGTTAGAACCTGTTATATATGCTTTTAGTGTTCTTTTAAAGTTTCGGAATAAATTAGAACATCGTCTAAATATAAAATTGCTGGCGTCGCTTCGTTCGTCATTCCGCGACGGCCCTTCGCTACGCTACGGGGCGCTCCATTCCTCACTTTCGCTCCTGGCAATTTTGGCGTAGGGTATTAAGCTTATTTAAATAAGTGCAGCGAACAAAGCGACAGAAACCTGTCCGGAAGCCAATACATCTATTTAAAGAGATAAAAGAATAATTAAAAATAAATCTTACTTTTTAAAGCCTTATTTTTTACGATTTAAAGACTTTATTTTATACAGTTTACAAGCTTTCTTTATAAAGTTTACAG
>Ga0247780_1000227_pt1 | contig 56175 bp, 73 predicted proteins | sample UWRJL079202R5_FD_179927 | JGI IMG/M metagenome (GOLD analysis project Ga0247780, IMG submission 179927) | Plant litter microbial communities from Arlington Agricultural Research Station in Wisconsin, United States - UWRJ-L079-202R-5 | ecosystem: Environmental > Terrestrial > Plant litter >...
CGCCCAGTCTCGATGTAAGGTAGCACCAAAATGGCCACCCATGCCGGCTAACTCAGAAGGCAAAGACTACAGTGTCGAGAAAACGGGTTTCAACGGCAAGCGTCACTAACGAAGTGGTGGGAGAATCGGTTTCAGTCCTTAAGAGGCCCGCGAAAAGGACTCGGAGTGGCCGAGTGGTTCGGCTAACGGAGAAGGTCAAAGGTGCTGTTTAATATGGAAAAGCCCAGAAAACGCGTTTTCAGGGCAGTTGCTGTACGTGAGAGTAGATAACAATAACTCTCGGCCTCATGGGCCTACTTGCACGCATGGAGGGGGTTAGTTCTTACGTTGCAAGCCTTCTACGTGTGAGCAAAACATGTATATTATGATGTAGTATCAATAATGGATATAGATCACTGCAAAATATGATGGTTCATTAATGGTAGCAATGTGGAAGCCATCAGCACCTCTGAATTACACTCCTGATATCCCCCATATAACCTTAACCCTCTGGGGAGGATGCACGCGTATCAAAAATGGGGTTGCAGGACTACCAATTGCTAATTTTATAGTGCACCCCGAAGTTGAAGTCGGTCTCGCCATTGGCCAGCTTGCAATACAAATCTCCCTCCACCTGAAGGTGACCGTGTCGACCAACGCCTGAGATACTGTTGTTCAGGACCGTGTACAGATCCTCCTCCCCAACCTGGATGTACTCTGCGGCTGGATTGTTCAGAGTGAAGGAGCAGGTCTCAAATCTTCCCAGCTCCCTTTCAACGGTGTCGGCGTTGAGCGACCAGTTGCGGCTTCCGGTGAGGGTGTCGCGGAGGACCTCGCAATCCTCAAGCAAGGGCGCATTATCCTTGGGGAAGCTGCCCCAGCCGGAATACATGGGGCAGTTTGCATCGCGCCTCGCCAGGTCGCGGTGGAAGACGACGGCTGGGGAGGACCGCGGAGATACAGAAGTGGGGGCGCATCGGGCGACGCCGGCCAGGGTGATGATTGCCACCTCGAGCTGGGGATTGATGGTGAACTTCATGGTTGCGAGAAGGTAGAGATGGTGATTTATGGTTGGTTTGGGTGTTTGGTTGCTGGTGGTTTGAGAGGAGGCAATCTGTTTTGTATGAGCAAACTCAACTCCTGTGTACTGAGGGGCCATCCATCATTTTATAGAAATTTACTAACACTGTGAAGCAACAACAGCCCAGTCATTCATGCTTGGCGGAGCGTTTCGTCGCATCTTCTTTCCATCCTTCCTTCATCCCATGTCAGGTTCCATCTCAGACGGTGATCGACTCGGACTCTGCGCGGGGAAGATGCACGTATCTGCACAGAATCTCAAAGGGTCCTGGCCGCTGACGCGTCTTCCCCGGATTGAGTTCAGGGGAAACTTTGGCGAACGATGTCTGACGAATGGGCCGGGAGTGGCTTGGGCGGCACGGCCAAGAGCAAACGACACGCATGTCCCAGTCCAGTACGGTGCTCAATCCTTCTTGTGTAGGCCTTGGCAGAGAATTCATTGTTACGCCTTTGATCCTAGATCTCTTCCACGCCGTCGTTGTTCGCATGACTCCATCCCATTTTTTGGCGGCCGCTCTCGGTAGCACCAACATCCCCGGGCCGCCGAGAGAAGCCCAAGTTCCTGCCGACACCAATTAGCTGAAGTTCATGTAGGCGCAAAAGGAAATAGGTCCTAGTTCGTTACACAGCCCTACAGTCTGACGACAACTAGGCCATCCAGGTAGGTAGCACGAAATCTTACCCGTCTCCAAGGGCTCGGAAAAGCGATTGATTCGCGTTCAAGTTAATGTCAATTCAACTTCTGCGAATGTTGCAGAATCGTTACGCAGAATATACAGCACCCATATTCCAATACAGAAGACACCAGTATTCAAAAAGAGACGAAGTAGGTACATGTAAATATTGAGAAAATGAAGACCGCAGTTGAATGTCCTAACTGCTTGTAAGTCCGCTGGTTCAAGAATGATACCTACCCAAAGCCAACATTTCTCACAGGCACACCACATCACCATGACATTGGCCACAACACGAGCTCGCGCCAACAACCTGAAGGTAGGTACGCAATATCAATCGTCACCAACTCACTCCAACTTCCCCGCGCTCCCCAGCCCCTCCCTAACCGCCTCCCTCTCCAACATCCTTCCAATCCACCCCTTCACCACCGGAAACTGTTCCGGATCATACTCCTCCCTGCTCAGCACCTTCTCCATAAGAGTCTGCCACGACACAAACGCCAGATCCGCAACCGAATACCGTCCCCCAACCAGCCACGGCCCCTTTCCCTCCCCCTCTCCTCCCGGAAATTTCCCCCCTTGCTCCGTCAACACCCGCTCCAACACCCCCGTCACACGGTTAACCTCCTTAACGTACCGCTCCACCGCACTCGGCAGCTGCTCGTGATGGAAGTTCTTGAACCACGCAGCCTGTCCGTAATAAGGCCCCTGGCCTGACGCCTGGAAGAACAGGTACTGCTTCGCGAGGTACGACTCGGGAGTACCGGCGGGGAAGCCGATCTTGTGGGTGGGGTCGTACGTCTCGAGGAGGTACTCGAGAATTGCGCCGGATTCCCAGAGGGTGAGATTGGTGTTGGGGTCGTGGATGGCAGGGAGGCGGCCGTTGGGGTTGATGGCTGTGTAGGAGGGGGATTTTACGGCCGAGAGGGCGATGGGGATGGGGGTGAAGGGAAGGGAGAGTTCGTGGAGGAGGATGACGACCTTGGGGGGGTTGACGCCGCCGGTTCCGTAGAGGAGAATGGGCTTGAGGTTGGAGTTGGGGGTGGTGGCGGACATGATGGCGTGTTGGGATGGAATTGCTGTTGTTTGGCTGGTGGTAGAGCTAGGAGAGGTGGTTGATGATGGATTTGATTGAGAAACTTGGAGCGCTGGATGGTTTCTATTAGTACTGGCCATTCGTCTGTGGTGTTTGGGGATGATGCCATCGCGACAGCCTGGTGAAACATGCCAGTGGTCAGCTAAGCAGTAGCAACACGGATTAGCAATGATGGGTAATCAGAAACGCGGAACAGTCCCGCTATTACTTTCGGCATGGCATCTTGTCCCAAGTTCCTTGCGGGGAGAGCCTTGCGGTAAGGGAGATTTCTGTCCCGGCGCTAACTTCCGGCCTCCGACTCCGCAGAGCCCCGCCCCGAGCATATGGGCCAACCACCGAGCGCAGCTCAACCCTTTTGCATTATGTAAAGTTGGAGATATTCAGCCCTGCAATGCAGCTGCTGCATTACTAACGATTTAAAATCCGATGTGCAGCGAGTGCCTGGACTGACTGATTCAAGGCCGGTGTGCTCGGCCTTCTCAGTTGTGCGAGCTCCGAGATGGCTGTCCATGACGCGATTCATCTGTCCAATCACGGGGAGCTCCGCTTTCCTATTTCGGCAGCTGGGCCAAGGCCTCGGCAGTACAATGAGACAAACCCTTGCTCTTGTGAATAACTTGAACTGGATGGTTCCGCCCGCGGTCTTGGTTATAGCATGCCATCTCCTGATCCGAAAAGGCCTACCTGCAGTCAAAAAACGCCCCCCAGTATACTGAAGAGACCTTTTTCCATGCTGTAAAGGCCCTCCTGGATGATGGAAAAGCCCCTCACAATGCAGCCAAGGCCTATCTATGGCAATCCCAGGCCTTGCTATCCCGGCACTATGAGGGCTTCGATGACGCCTTTTCAAACGGACAGGACGGATCTCTTTTTTAGACCAAACTCTTCGTACGTCTACGTGGCGACCACACGATTTGGGCCATTTTGAGAAGAGCCTGAAGGGCAGAAGTAGGTAGCTAGGTAGTAAAACTTACAAAACACTGACAGAACAAACAAAAGCTACCTACTTATTGAGGCCAATGACACGACCAGTAGCAGTAAACGTCCCGTAAACTTCCTTCAAGGCGTTGATATTCACATACCCCATCTTCCCAGTGACTGTCTCCGTCTGCACAGTCTTCTTCGTCTCCTTGGCCACAACATTTATATTGCTGACCACTACCAAGCCGCATTTATGCCGGGTCAGCATAAAATTGAGCCGGTGCGAATCCGCGGTGACACCAGGACCCGAGCCTGGCCTGGGCGCAGTGCCCGTGACCACAACAATGACATCGTACTCCTACCCCTGGAACGAGTCTATTAGGGGTCAGAAAAAGCCAATGGCACTGTGTCCGTGGCGGCACTTACTCGAGCGAGGCATGTTCGTGGCTACTTCCGGAGAGGCTTGAAAGGGTCGGAGAGGCTGGGAGGGTTTGGATTTGGTGCCGGCTAGTTCTAGTACCTACGACCCAGGAGACGTAAGGATAGTAGTATAGATAGGTCTTTTCAACACCAGGGATTCGTTAGTTGGCACCGACCCAATTACTAGTCTGGCCCTCAAGGGACTTATGTATTGGAGCAAGGGGGTCCGGAAAGGAGTAGTTTTGGAGTTAGAAAGTGGGAGCCTCTGATCATCAAAACGGAGCTGTAGCTGTCCGTTAGCCCGGATAACTAGACCCGTTTGCAATGGAGATAACGTTTCCCTAGAACTACCCTTATAGGGGTGAGCCCAGCCAAACAGGCAGCCATGCGACATGGCTAACAATGTGCGAACGCAACGCAATATGGCAACACAAAGCCAATCAATTGCGGGCTTTAATCGTCGTGTATATTACATGCCGGCGTGTTAAGTGGCCCTCCATCTTCACTTCCCCTGTCTCTTCCGAACTCATGGGAACTACTGCAGGCAGAAGCAGTAAACCTGGTCTGGTACGCCACACTGATTACTATACAAAATAGGCTCTTACGAATCTACATTTTGTCTTAGCAGATAATTATAGAGTTAAAAGAACAGCACAGTCTAACTGCAGATAGAATGTAACTCCTGTAATAAGATACGATTTTAAGTACTGTGATACCGAAACTGGTGTTTTGTCGTTTGCTGCGAGGGTTTGTTGGTATCTGCGGTCATATTGTTAGAAGCACTACACACTGGATTTGGTGGATTTTGAAGGGGTTGCAACTGCTTAATTGTATTGCCTGTTGTTCGGCTCTCTGGCTTTGCTAGAGAGCCATTGTTATAGTTGTGGATGGTGTCAAGCCATTGCGTGTCAGTTTATGCGGTTGTGGCAATTTATTACAGTGCCTCTGCAGAAGAGGTTGTTACAGTGGACTTTGCGCTGTAAAACGAGAGGATCCGGAAGGCAGTGCCTTGTAGAATGACTAGAATAGAGTAGATGGCCGCAGTTTGTGAGCAACTTCAAGATTCCTGTAACAGCCTTGAGTGAATTATGTTCGAAACTAAGATGGTGAGTCGTAGTCCTCAACCACCTCCATGAAGTCGCGGAAGCGTTTGCTAACAAAATAATCGTTTATCGGTATGTTTCTGAACTCACACGACCCGAAACGCAGAGTAGCGGGGTAGTGGCTCAAGAGGAAGGCGCCGGCACGCCACCGGGTCCAGATTTTCCGCGGTAACAGGCTCTTCGACTAGTAGTCGGAGACGAACGAGGCCACCAACTCCCTCACTCCAGGTTGTTTTGTCGCATTCAAATGAGCTTTGGTGCTCGGTGAAGATGAGGCGTCTTCTAGGAAGAACGTGTTCCTGGAAAGTCCATGCTCGTCTCCACCACTCGACTTCGACTTGACATGAAACGCGGGGTCCGGTCCTGTACTCATAACGGTGACTTCGCCAACTTGAACGACGGTATTTTTTTCGACGCGTGGCGTAGATCCAACACCAGGAAGGCCATAGTGCTCGTCAGGGCCAGCAGCCGCAATAATGATAAACTCTGCATTCCGGTAAATCAAATCCATCTTCCCAATCTGATCGTCGCACTCCTCGGAATTCTGCTGGTTGATACAATATTTGTCAACCCACAGGTACCGGTATCCAAGGCTCCGTGTGATTGACATGGCGTCTCTCACCGTGGCCGAAGCATAACAAATGTCGTGGATGGGCGTGTCTGGCTCAAGCGGTGGGCCCCATCGATAGCTCAAGACTGCCCATCTCATAGAGGAATCTGCGTGGACGACTTTGACCGTATCGCAATCAATGACTGCCATGCCGGAAATGCTGGCGGTGGAGATAGCATCGGTGCACACCGTCCCATGGTGTTCCGCGCAATCTGTGATCCACAGCAAACACCGGTGGAACCACCTGTGGCTTGAGGAATCTTCGCTCAGAATGAGACCTATGACACACAATGTGCCCTTTGCCATCCACGCCGTCTTCCGACGGGAGGTCGTGAGGAGGTATCACTCGTGGCACAATTTTCACTCACCTACAAAATAGTACTCGGCCAGTGCATCTGATTCAGGCGGGGTAACCAGGAGCACGACGCTGTCCCTCGGTTCTCCAAGTTCAAATTCTTCTTCAGTGATATACCTTTTCCTGAGGGCGTCTTGAATGTAAGAAAAGGCTTGAAGACAGAGGCTGTAATCTCCTAGTGACTCGAGATATTTGTTCCGGATGACAGCAGCCGATATCAGGCAGCAAAGCTCACAACGCGTGCAGTCATCGACGGAAGCGAGCCGCTCGGCGTTGTCGTCGAGCACCACCCTGGTCCGAAATCAAGGTGGCTGGTTAATGTCCCATCATCCAACGCGTTGAATGCTTTGGAGAAATCGATATTGTGACATGCTTGACAGATTGACGCGTCGGGTTCCATGGCGAGTTTGGTGATGGAAGAATGTCGTTCCAAGGAGCGGGGTGAAGATGGCTAAGGGCGTGATCGGCTGGCTGTTTTTCAAGGCTCGGATATTATCCGAGCCATTCCATCCGAGGCATGGTCGGCCACGCTCGGATTAAAAGATGACTTTTTAAGCGAGTTGAGAACGATTCTGAAGGAAAGTCATCATAATAATTCTAAACCAATCAAATCGCGCGCATCTCGTCAGAAGAAATCAGAAGCCAAAACCCTGACCACATACTGATTTAACACCACTGCACTATATTACAGGGCATACTCACTATAATACAGCGTATAATAGCAGAAATCAAAATTTTATATAGTAAATAATTAAAATGAAAATCCTACTATTTTTTATTCTTTTTTCTTATTCCGTTTATATTTTAATTTTTTATATTAGGGTTAGGGTTAATTCTTACCCCTTCCGAGGCGGTATTTGCCGATCAGGACAGGTCTGTGCGTTATTCTGAAATGTAATAATGAAAGCCCTCATCCGAGCCTAAAAAAAGCCAGCCGATCACGCCCTAACCTAAAATGCGTCGCGTTGGCCAATGACGCGAGGCAGGAGAGAGCAAGGCGCAGCGTAGCAAGCACCCTGCGACAACAACCCCGCATTTGCTGCCTCAGGCTCGCACACTTGCTTGCATCGTTCTTCCTTTCACGTCTCGACCGCTTCACGTTATCCGTCGTCCATCTCGCGGCTTCTTGTACCCTCCATCAAAACGCCAGTTAAGACCACGCAGCGGGGCCGGGTGGTGAAATACGACGACGTGTACTTCTGCACCAGCTGCAGCAGTTACCGGGGCCTGCTGTTCTGTGACAGAGCGAGCGGGGCTGGGCTCCCCTCCTAGTGGACTCGTGTCGTGATCATCCGTGCCGTCGTTGTGGTTCCGGAAACGGCATGGCTCTCCTGGCTCCTGAATGCGTTCCACCCTGGAGGAAGCCGTGCCCATCCTCTCTCTCCTGGGAGATGTTCCCGGGCCGTCGGTCAGCAAGGCGTGGAGGTTGTGGTAGCGTGACTGCTCGATCAAGCTGTAGTAGCGGCAGGTCGCTTTGGGGATGGCGCCCTACTATCTCTCTACTCGCGGATGCAACTCAAGAGGTCAAGATTGGAGGATTTCTCCAGGACGGTCCTTGCAAGCCGTTGATAGATCTCGTTGGGCCGCAAGGTATAGTCTGTCTCATACCCATATCCTTTGTTACTAGCGCGAGACCGAGAAAGCCGTAGATACGATCTTCGGGCCGTTTGCAGTCCAGATGTCGAAAGTCGTACAGAAGCTGATACAGGCTGACATCCCATCCGCTGGTTGCCCACTTCTCCCGGGAACGGGAGATAGTCTGGTAGGTGTTGTCGGCGAAAATATGTCGTGGGTCCACTGCCAAGTCAACCTGTCAAACACTCGAGTCGTGCCTTCCCGACGGCTGAATGTCAAGCAGCCGGATCTCTCCGCGCGCTGAGTCAAGACTGCGATACAAGCTAGTCTTTTTTATTTATTTTTACCACAGGGGGTTAGATAGGGAATGCTCAATTCGAGTGATATGAATCGATGCTCTAATGCGGGCCCGTCACGGTCAACGTCACTGCTGAATGCATCGGTGTCACGGTGATTCCGACGCAAAACGGGTCGTGTCGGCCAATGTGGAAAGCGCGAGGCGTAGCAAGCAGCAGCAACGACCCCGCTTTTTTTTTCCCGCCTCAGGCTCGGGACTTGCCGCTCACGGTGTCTCAGCGTGGCCACAGCCGAGCCAAACTTAGCTGGGCTCAGCCGAGCTGGGCTGAGCCGAGTCGAGCCGGCCAGATGTTTAAGTGAGCCGAGGAAATCCTGATTCACGGCCCAGCTCAGAAAAGCTCAGTAACCCACACCAGGGAGCCTATACGTGACTCCCTTCCTAACCTAACCCTCTGTAGTTAACCCTGAAGGACCCCTGACCGTTCAGGGTCAGGGTCACCCAGTGAGCTGAGCCAAGCCCAATCGAATTATTCTGAGCCGAGCCGAGCCCATGTGCTGGCTCGGCTCAGCTCAGCTCATCCAAATTGGCTGACGGCTGTTCCACCAGTCGGACCGAGCCGTGTTCTTCTCCGACCGCAGGGTCAAATCGGAAGAGGGAGCAACTCCGACTTGCTGAGGGTGCTCAGGGTCCGAGGCCGGGTCCAGAACGCCGGGTCTTCTCTTACTGGGTAAGGTAGGTACGTAGCTTACACTATTAAACTGATGACTCTCTTATACTCTGACAACAGCGTGGGCGCAGGTTACACGATGCATGTTCTGAGAATTCCGCTCCTTGCAAAACGGCGGGTATGTGCTTGACCGGCACAAGTGTACTCATCACGGCTACATCATTTGGGAAGGCCGTTCAGTCGTTTTGCTACTGGTAGGACGGTGAATAAAAATCGGATGGCAAGGTCGCAAAAGTCTGCCAGCACCCGGGGTTGTGTTCCGATGCAAATGATTGGTTCCCGGTGCTGAGATTGTCGGCAAAACCAAGCCCACAGGCCAAGCCCGCAACCCGAGACGAGTGCCCTGTTGTCAATCAGGTCCCACCCAAAGAGGGTTAGAGATCGCCGGTTTTCACTTTTTGGACAGGGTGCAGTATCGGGCTGCGCTATTGGTGTTTTTATTAGCGCCCGCTGAGCGGTGAAGCGGTGCGAAGTTCATGACATGACCGAGAACCGCTGCAGGGCAGTTCCTGCCCTGGTTGGTTGGACCAGGACAGCCCAGAACGTGGGGTAAAATCCCAAAGTCGTCCCCACTCCCTCTCGATCGCATGTATTCTACAGGTCCTCAATACCAGTGCGCGCAGGCGTAAAGCCACGCTTATTGCTTGTAGATGTACCACGTTCGCCACGACAGTTGCTCCCAAGTCGAACAGGGAAGAAATTTGTGTAGCGTTGTACTTCCGTACCGCCAATGTGCAAATGTCGCGGCCAATGAGATCGAGCCTGGACGTCTATCACATGTAATTGCCCACCCACCATTGGCCATCTTTGCCACGCCTGAGGCGATTCGGGCTTCCCAGTACAGCACGAACAAATAGACGGCGGAGCTGCGTAGTTCGTAGCCACCTCAACAAGAGGTACTTTTGGCGGCTAGAACATTCAACTGAACCATGCTCGCTAACTTATCCTTGACAGCGCCGCACCCCTGATCTCCTCGGGTCATGGGGAGCCGGAAGACCGGCACGCGGTGAAAGAAAAGAAAGTTCCACGTTTGTAGGGATTATGAGCAAAAAGTGGGTCGCAGCCCCTGTCTGTGCGCTGGCCCGCCGCTCAGGTCCGGGGCTTGCCAACACCTCAACACCAATAAAGCTTCCAAAGACCACAGCTGCAAGCCTGCAACTTCACATTAGCAGCGTTGCTCCAGATTTGTTATCTTCTGTGAATTCATGACGAGCTATCCTGTTTCTGCAGAATGGGTTGGGTATTAATTGGCGCCGACCAATCCTGCAGATCCCACTCTTGCATGAAAATCAGCGGCATAGGCGGCAAGCGGGAAGACAGAGCGTGTGGCCACTTTTAATACGTGACACAATTCGGAGGCGGATTGGTGAGCCGATTCCGCGGTGCTTCATCCTCTATCAACATCGACGACTCTCTTGTCCTCTGACTGTTGTGGTGTGGCCGGAACGCCACTCTCATTGGTCTATGTCAGGTTCACCTGCAGGATCACTGCAGGGAGATTGCATTGGGCCAAGTCCGAGTTGCTGCTTTGCAGGACGAGGATCAAAATGGAACCAAGCTTGAATCCTAGGCAGGGGAAGGTGAAGTCCCGGGTAGTTGCAAGTTTCCTCTTAACCTATGGATGCTATGCAGAAAAGGCAGGGAGCATTCCAAATGAACTTCTCCGAAGGCCGCCGTCTCTTATAGTTTTGGGGCCTCCAGAAGCTGCTTGCTTCGGGCTCGAAGGATGACGGGGCTCACCAATGGCCCAGATGGGGCAATCATCGCTTACTAAACTTCGGACGGTGTTTTCAGGAGGTAAGTCTTCGCTATTGAATATCCTTCAGTGCAAATTCTGAGCATTTCACGCTGTGCCTGCGCAGCTTCCCGACGCAAAAAGAAGTCCGCGAAGTCAGGATCCGAGTCAACACCGGTACCTAATACAACTTCATCACCCCCAGCCGAGCCGGACATTGGGGGAATGTTTGATGAGGCTTGGAATGCCGCCGAAGCAATGTCAGAAGAAGAACGGGCGGCAAAATTCCCATGGGCGAGTAAGGAAGCCATATTTTCCTTGTTGTTGGGATTTAGCTAATGTTGTATTCTTTACAGAGAACCCAAGCAGACCGGTCCCACCAAGCGTTGCCGCCGATGTTCTCGATGATATTTACCAAGGACGGTGATACCCACGACGTGCCATCACGCATCCACAGTCGACGAGTACCTTACTTGACAAGACCACGATCCCACAGGGTACACCTTGAGACGGCAGTTATACATATGGAGAAGGCAGAAGAGGGGGAATTAACATGGCACATCGGTATTGCAGCTCAATGGTCAGGGGCAAAGCACGGAAGGAACAAACGGCCGCCACCTTTACAATAATATAACTATTTCCCTCATGCCTTCCCAGCCCAGGTCAGCGTCCCCCCCTACCAGCATTTCCCTCCTATATAACTGTAGGTCGTGGTCATGTTCAAGGGCAGCTGGGCTTTCTTCTTGGTGTCAACCCATGTCGGCCCACCCAATGCTTCCCGCTCCTTGACTGCTGGCTTGGGGGATGTTCTCGAAGTTGGCGTCTTGGCGACTGGCATGTTGATGCGTTCGGACTCATATATGACATCGAAGGCCACAGAAGGGGACACTGGGCGTAGAGGTTGGTCCTTGAAAGGCGAATCTAGGGAAGAGGGGTTGTCAGACTTGACCCTTCCTTCCAGGGTCAGTTCCAAGTCATATCTCACCTTCCCTCTCTGTCCATTCCTTGTCATCCCAGCTGGCGTACAGTCGGTCAAACGTGTCGCTGATCATGCGTTCCAAGTCTTCCAAACTGTTCGATTCGACATTATGTGTGCTTGTGGACGATGATCTTGGAACCGAGGCTTTCTCATGCTTCGCCAGGCTTGCATCGTAGCGAGTCAGCATAGACTGATTCTGGTCACGACGGGACAAGCCATGACTGGCAGAAGAAGGATTGGTGAAAGTATAATTGCATGTCGGGTCGTCCATATCGACAACAAAGCACATGCCTTCGGATGTGGAGAAGAGTTTCCAGGTTGGGCACTGTGAAACGAGTGGAGGATTTGAGGAACACAGGTCGGGCTGCTGCAATCCAAGGTGTCCGCTGGGGCATATAAGGCTTGTTTGCGTTGTTGTGTGTGCGGCTCTTGTCTCTGGCTCGCCTGGGCGCAGCCCGGGTTCATTCTTGGATGGTGTGCTTCACGACCTGATTGGACTGCGAGACACAGCCCAGGTATTGATACCCAACCTCAACGTGAAAGGTGGGTTGGCAGAGGCTGGTGGCAGTACCTAGAGGTACCTTTTGTAATTTGATGCTCGGATAAGACAACCGGCCCATGGATACCCGACCCCAAGGATGTGTGTAAATGGGCCCGTGGGAGTACCTTCTCTCCAGCGTGGTGACCATTTTTGGTGCTATGTATATTAGCCAGCTCATCATTTTCACTCGTTAAGACATAGTAGTCCTTGCTCAACAAAGTTTCTGAGGCATCTCTCGTATCTCAAACCCACTCCCGGGTCTTCACCATCGAGCGATGGACGCACCCGTCAGTCCCCCGGCTATAGACCCGCTTGTCGTCAGTGGTGAGCAGTGGCAAGGGGTCTACATTCACGACCCACACACTTCCTTTAACATGATCAAAAAACTCATGGAGTTCTCCGGCATCAACCACGAAACGCTTCTGAATCATGATGATTCCCTGGTGGAGAGGACATTTCCTGGCGCCAACCCTGACCTCTTGAGCACTATCATGAACACTGAGATTATGGCCAGTTCCTCGGTCGACACATGGCTCGAGAAGCCTGGCCGATGCACATCTTTTGCCGTCAAGATTGCACACGCCCTCGAACAAACATACCAGGGGACATTCAATTTCCAGTACTTCGATTTGGGAGGACATCGAGTCGCTCGATGCGAGAAAACCACCATTCTAATCGACTCTGTCTCCTCTGAGGGAGCCAAGTTCATGCCCGCAACCACGAACACCGACAGCGCTGACTGGAGAGAGCGTTGGCGTCAGGGCAGGTACAAATACCACCCTGATGGGTCATCCATCTTCGAGGGCATCGATCCCAACGGAGGTGGCCAAGTGTCCCGGAGCCAAAAGAATCCTATAAGGGACGCTCAAGCTTTGTCAAAGTGCTTCTACGAGGTCGCATTAAACAAGAGTTTAGTCTGCAGCTTCCGGTACGTGCTCCCAGCGATGATTACTCGTCCTTTTCAACATTATGCCCATCAACTGTTAACACATCTTACTTCTGATAGCGCTATCATAGATGGCCAACCCAAATATCTTTCTGTCATCCGATGGAGGGTCGCTAAGAAGCGAATAGAACTTATACCTACCATGGCAGAACCGACATCCTTCCATTGCATCAGCTTTGGCCTTGACGGCGGGAACGCAGACACCCTTGCAGAATGCATGCGGAACTTTGTGCAATTCATCGTAATATATGGAAACCGGGACCAGTGGATGGGAGCAGAACTCTCAAAAATGAACGAAGATCTATGGAAGGCAGCAGTTAAACAGTGGAAGGGGCCACCTGTTTGGATATCAATACAATGATCAGGCAACATCGGAGGTAGTATTAGCACCTACCTAGGTAGCAAAAGTATGTCAAATTGTTGGTTGCATCGATAATCATCTAACAGGGGTGAACTGAATTTTGCTTGGCGGAGGATTTAGCCCCTCAATTAGCAGTGTAGATATCCTCAACGCGACAAGTGCCAATGTGGCGCTCTCTTCCAATCTGCCAGGGAAAATGCCTTCCATGTCTCTTTATCTGATTAGGCACTTCTTTTCTCTAACTTTTCGCGTTTCTTTGACGGCTTCATGTTGTAGGCAACTGATTAGTCCAGAGTACCACATGAAGCTGACTCCTGACCGGCCCACATTCTGATAGAGTATATTATACGGCAGAGGGGTACCTAAGATAAGATACTTGGGTCACATAATAGTACCTAACTACCTAGGTAGGCACCTTACATCACCAAGTGCGCAGCGAGACAGTAGCCTTCCCAGATGGAGCTGTAGCTGTGGCCGGGACAGGCCAAAACTCCTCCACAATCCTACCCGAGCCAGATGATGTGATATGCACTCTGCATGTATCCAGGCGAGGCGGCCGTAAGGCGTCCTGCCGGTATTCAGTGTCTCTAGTTGATCATATCCTAACAGGTGGACCGGATAATACCCTTGGGCTTAGACCGGGCTAGCTGCAGCGAATTGACCCATCCGAACTTGGAAGCCTTGAAAGGTGGTATGCCCAAAATTGACACTGCTGTTCAATTGTTTCTCTGTACGTGTGTTGTAATCAAGAAAGTGGATACCGGTCACTTACACGCATTCAGCCAACCACAGCGTCGGGACAAGCAATCCGGACCTTGACCAGATCACGACGGAAACTTTCCGTCTTCCAACTCTTGAGCCAAAGCTGAGACAACTGGTGCAGCTCATTCATTCTGGTCAAGGGTCTTTCGCCATCAGAGGTCTTGACCCGAATAAGTACACCGCCCTGGAGAGGGTGGTGGCCTACGCTGGGATCACTTCGTATGTTGGCGGTGTGAGGGCATGTCAGGATGCTGGAGGGAGCAGATTTAGTGAGGACATGCCTTTCTTCTTTCCTCTTCGCCCACGGAAATGATCTCAAAGAACAGCACTGACCAAATTCGTCACACAAGTCCACATCAAAGACCGAGGCACAGTCTTTCCCGGTGCCGAAATGCGTCAGGCCCCCTATTCCAACGTCGCGCAACCTTTCCACACAGACGTATGCGATGTCCTTGGCATGTACGTCCAGGGCCTTGCCCCCGAAGGCGGGCACTTTCAACTGGCATCCTCCGGCCAGATCTACAACGACATTGCCGCAAGCCGTCCGGACGTCATCTACACCTTAGCGGCCGGTGATTGGGTTTTTGGCAAGTCAGTTTCAGACAATTTATCCTCACAGCTAGTCCAAAAGTGCTAACATAGAACGTCACAGAATCAACAACCCCCCCTCCTGGAACACCCGACCTATCCTCCTCCACTTCGCTCAACATGGACCCTCCTTCCTATATTCTCGGAGATCCCTAACGGGCTCTTCAGCTTGCCCTCGCAGCCCCGGTATCCCAACCATGACGGAGCGCCAAGCTAAGGCCTTGGACATGGTGCACTTCACCGCGCTAGAGAACCAGCTATGCATCTCTACCAAAAAGGGGGACATTATTCTAGTCAACAATTTGGCCGTCATGCACGCTCGTGGCGCCTTCCATGACGGCCCTGGGCAACAGAGGCATGTGATGCGGATGTGGCTGAGGAATGAGGAGCTGGCGTGGCCGAAGCCTGTGGCTGTGAAGGCGATTTTTGACTTGAAGTACTCTAAGGATTCGCTATGGTGTGAGAAGCTAGTGTGGCATTTGGAGGTGCTGACTGTGCCGGAGAAGATTTTGGCGAGGCGGTTTGAGTGTCCCTGATGGGGGTTGCCACATCAATGTATTCCGTTCCATGTCCCGCGATAGCAGGTTGGATAGCGGATTTTGTTATGGAGGACAGTAATACGACCAGAATTCAATGTTTAATTCATTACGTTTTGGAAAATGCTATCACCACAAAAACTCAACACCAGTTCCGAGTCCGTTCTTCGAACTGAACCACCAAGCAAAGGATACCTAGTGGGGTGCGGCTCTGCTTTGGGCCTGGAGCAGTCTTCCATCTGACCGGCTGCAACTCAGAGCCTTGTCATTTATTAACTGGGCCACGTTTCACTCAGGCTGCACGGGTATGCAGCTAACAAACTCTCTTTATGCATGCAGGTTCAACCAATAAAAGACAGCATTTCCTCGCATGAACCCGGTGAACAAAATGCGGCTCCGGGCAGCATGCCCAATCCCCGTGGTACCTTACCCAACTTCGGCGAAGCTGCCCTCACCCGCTGACTTGAATTCTCTCATTTCTGAAGCGCTCCCTAGCCCACTTTCTCGGTGTCTGCGCGTGGGTCTTTGAAGCAGCGAACAGACCTCTCGAAACAAGGGACCGACTGCATCACCGAATCCAGGGGGAGATCCACACCGAGTACCCTGGCACCAAAACGTTGCAACTACTACCGAAATGGGACCCCTCCGCCCTGAGAGCAAGAATGACAGCTTTGGGCTGCATACGGTGTACAAGGGCACGGATGCCACGGTTGAGTAAGTCCCCGTGTGGAAATAACATGGGTTGGAGAGTGGTGTCTAATGCATGACTAACACGGTCTGATGTTGCTCAGCATCATCGCGATCCACGGTCTCAATGGCGACCGGGAAGAAACATGGAGTACAGGCGGGGTCAATTGGTTGCGGGAATTTCTTCCCGATGACGTGCCTAATGCACGAATTCTGAGCTACGGGTACAACAGTCGAACTCACGGATCCCGGTTCCAGAGCCAAAGTCTGTACGAATACGGAAAATCGTTTTTGGATGCATTGTGTACCTTCTGGAAGCGTACAGAGGTAACCCTTGGTGATCCACATGTGTTGCACATGAACCTGCTGACGGAAACCAACAGACTGAAACTCGGCCCATCATCTTCGTTGCGCATAGTTTGGGTGGCATTATCACCAAGAGTGTATGTGCCCCAGACTGAGATGCAAAGTGAAGGACCACTCTGGCACGACAGATTGATAGGCGTTATCACAATCAGATTTGAGCAGGGCAGACGCAGTTGAGCATGGAGTCACGACTTCCACCCTTGGGGTGCTATTCTTCAGCATTCCACATCTGGGAACCAGCTACGCAACACGCCTCCTCAATCTCGGGTCACCTTTGACAAATATATCCCTTTTACGCCATTTGCACAACGACTCTGAATGGCTGCGCATGCAGCGGAACCAGTTTGAGCCCAGGAGTCGAGATTTGCAGGTCGTCTGCTTCTACGAGACCTACAAGACCCGGATCTTACGCGTCAAAGAGATAATGGTAGGTAAAGAGACTCTCATGTAGCACTGCCACAAACCAATGTATTCTGTTTAACCGGTGTTCACCTTCCCTTTTCATACTCACAAGGCTCCACAGTGGCTGACTGCCCTCTTCAAAAAAGGTCGTCCCGCAGATATCGGCAACGTTTCCTTCCCGCTCCAGCTTCGGCCTAGGGAAAGACCACCAAGGCCTTGTTCGCTTCGCCACCTCGTCGGATCAAGACTACCTCACTGTCTTGGATCAAATCAAGGACATAATTCAGCGGTCACACCATAACACCCATCGCCATCCTACCCAGAGAAGCACTCGATATCTTACGAATCCCCCCCCCTTCTTCACTTGACATTACAGGGAGTCCAGAAACTCCCAAAGCAAACATGAAGCTTCCCTTTTCCCTCCCCATTCAGCGCAACTTCAATTTTGTTGGGAGAGACGCGGAACTGAAACAGCTGCATGACCACCTGTTTGCTCCTGGCGAAACAGATGGACAAAGCCGCGTTGTAGTCCTTCACGGCCTCGGTGGAGCCGGAAAGACCCAACTGAGCGCTGCTTACACTTATTCCCATCGAGAGGGCTTTGCCGCTGTCCTGTAGGCAGACGGGACGGACCAAATCAACACTTTCTTGTCGTTTCAGGAAATTGCAAATCGACTTTTGGACAGCTTGACGGAAGAGATTGAACAAAACCGCCTGGCCTCAGAGCTCAATTTGACCAAGGACAGCCTTTCATCACCAAGAGCCACTCGATCAGCAGACAACTAGGCTCTCCCACGCCTTGCACAAGCCGTGATAGACCTCTTGCGGTCAGACACTGAAAGCTTCACTTGGCTGCTTGTCCTGGAAAATGTAGATAACCTCACCGACCATTCAGTGTCTACGTTTCTTCCTTAGAGCAAACGGGGTAAGATTATCATTATAACGAGGCTTACAGCTGTGATAAGGTTTGGAAACCCGGTCGAAGTCGGGCAGATTGAAGCGGGCACTGCTGTTAAGATTCTCTTGAATCAGGCGAGCTTGAGGACTGAAACAGATTCTAGTAAGCGCGCACGTCATAGTCAACAGGAACCGGTTTAGCTAATTCCTCCCCTCATATCAAGACTTGCAAGAAGCCCAAGATCTCGTCAATATTCTCGGCGCCCACCCTCTGGCCCTGGAAAATGCAGGGGCATTCATCAGAAAGGCCCGGATCACTCTGCGAGAATACCAGGGGCTGCTAGAAGAGTACCAGTTTAGCCTCAGTCTCCTGGCCTCCTCTGACCAGGAACAGCGGACTGTATTCACCGCACTCGAACTGTCGTTCAAACGGCTCGAACAAGAGGACCTAGTTGCCAGCAAGCTTCTAACCCTGCTCGCCTTTTTGCACAGGTCTGCTTTCTGGGAGTGTTTGATCTCGGATCTTGGCGGAGAGAATCTGAACGGGGAGTTGTCCTGGCTTGCGGAGCGGTCAAAGAACAAGCTCAAACTGATCAACTCCCTGGGGAAAGCATTCTCTGTCTTTGGCCAAGCGATCTGGCAAGGTAGATGACCAAACCAACGGTAGCGGAGAGGACGGTAAGAAGGAGGATGACCGCGTCGACACAAACTGCGGTACCGTCGAAATCCACCCTCTCGTACACTCGTGGGCCCGTCAACGTCTCAGCCCAGAGGTAAGGAAGCCAAAGCTCCTCGAAGCCATCGTGGTCATCGGTAAAACTCTTGAGAATAAACAGTCCGCACCAGGCGAGAAGCATACCACTCGTGGCTTCTCGCGCATCCTCCCCCAAGCCGACCACACCATCAAGCTCCTCCAAGAATTCGACACTGAAGATATCTTTCCTTTCATCTTCCAAAACGCCTCCACCACCACCGCCATCTTCGCCATCGCCGTCCACCTCCAACACAACACCCGCCTCCGGCCCGCGAGCAAATCTTCCGCGCCATTCTCGCCCACCCCGTCACCCCGCTCACGACTGCCACCGCCCAACGCCGCCTCGGCCAAATCCTCACCCTCTTCTCCCGCTACGACTCAGCTGAATCCCTCCTCTCCACATCCATCAGCTCCCTAGCCACCCTCCTCGGCCCCACCCACCAGGAAACACTCACCTCTAGATTTCCCCTTGGCATGGTTCACTACCGCTGTTTCCGCTACCAAGACGCATCAGCCCTCCTCCGCTCCGTCATCGACTCCGACACAAACCCCACCACAACCCAAACCAGCACCGTCGGCCAAGAAGCCGCCTCCATCCTCACCCTAGTCTACCGCCACCTAGGACGCGACAAAGGAGGCGTTACACTCGTCGACAATATGCTCGCCCAAACCAAACTCTCCCCCGAGTCATTTAGCGCCGCCCACGTCCTCACACTACAATACCGCCGCGCCTTAATCCTCCGGCAATCAGGCCACTAGGACGAGGCACTTGCCTCGTATGTCTCCGTCCTCTCTGGTATGCGCACCACATCTGGCCTCGGGCCTGGACATCCCCTTAAACTACGCGCGATGAATGCCTTGGGACATCTCTACTTGCTTCTGGGGCGGTACGATGGAGCGCGGGAGATGCTTATGGCTGCGTCCGCAGGGCAGTCGAAATTGGGGTTTAGCAAGGAGGCAGAGACCGCGCAGTTGCGGACGATTTTTAATATGGGGTTGCTTAGTCGGGAGGAGGGGAAATTTGCCGAGGCGGAGGAGTTTCTTGGTAGGGCGCTGGATGCAGAGATGAGGTTGTATGGGATGGAGGCGTATAGTACGTTGAGGTGTAGGTTGGAGGTTGCGGTGCTGAAGATAAGGAGATCTACTCCGGGCGTGGCCGAGGAAGAGCTGAAGGTGGGGATAAAAGAGCTAGAGTCTGCCCTAGAAGTATAAGCTAGAAAATGCCCTGACGCGGAGGGAGAACAGGCGTGGACGAGGATCATGCTGGCTGAGGGGCTCGTGAAGGCGGAGAGGTGGGAAGAGGCGATAGAGGCGCTGGCGCTTGCGGTGAAGTGGGTGAACGAGTCGAAGTTGCCCAGGGATAATCCAGTGTGATCGAGAATTGATTTGGCGAGGGCAAAGTGCCTGGTGGCGCTTGAGAGAGGGGGGGAGATGGAGGTGGGCGTAGAGGAGTTGGTCGGGTTGCTAGAGAGGACTTACGGGGATGAAGGACAAATTGAGGGAGGGCGTCTAAAGACGGTTTGGTCGGCGTTATTGGGGTGTAGGCAGATTGGAGAGGTTGCGGTGAGGTTGCGATTGGATTTCTCGTTGTTTGTGGAGTCGATGACGATAAGAACCTCAGGTTGCTGGTGACCATCCAAGTGCCCAGCCCGCCCAGAAAATCGGCAGCCCCAAGTCCAGCAGCGCTGAGGCAGTGACTCCCAAAAGGTTTAGCACGTCTGTGTCAACGACCGTCGTCGTCTCGCAACAAGGATTCGGAAGCCTACCAAGGTTTGGCCTAATGGCCCAGCACACACGATATAATCACCAAGCTTCTCATACCTAACCCATCCCGCACGCCCATGACTCAACCGGGGAAAGGAAGCGGGGAGCGGGGAGGAACAGGTGCTCCGTCAGTTCCAATCCAAGAACCGAATACAACCCCATTTTGAGCCAAAGTCTCTTTTCAATTGATGAGCTCCACTCTAGATCATAAGTGGCCTTGACGCTTCGCACAATACTGCTAATATATCGTAGGCAACAAGGTTTCAGCTGCCGCCCTTAGCTGCACGTGCCTTTTCCGAGGGCAATCAATAGTCACGGCGCCCTCATTTCAATGCGTGCGCATCACCAAAGGTTCAGGGTTAGGGGTTCCAATTATTTCACTTTTTCTACAACCAACATGATTGTAAACGGAGAGTTTGCCATTGCAAACAATCGCAAGACTTCACCAAGGCAGTTCTAGAACAAGCAATACAATCACATCTTTGTAATCCCATCAAATCCACTGAATCCAGTGTGCAGTGCTTCTGACAAGAGTAGCAAGCGCCGTGAACAAACAGGCGCAGGTTTTTGTGGGAACCTGGGATCGTTTCGCTTATGTCAGCGGACGGCGGGGCGGGGTGGAGCATGCTCCCATAGCTAATCTGGCCCTCACTGAGCTTATGTATTGGAGCAAGGGGGTCCGGAAAAGGGTAGTTTTGGAGTCAGAAAGTGGTAGCCTCTGACCCTCACTGGCTTATCTATGGGAGAGCGGACGGGATCCCGAGTTCTCCAGTGGGTATGGTCGTATGTGATAGAATGTGCCAGTGACACCCCTAACAGGGGACGTCCAGTTGTGCAGCCGTCCAATCAGATCCAAGCCCTGGCGGTGTAAGTGCTGCCCAGAGTTGAGCCAAGACCTCAACCTCCAACCAGCCGCACCTGAGGTGTGCCATTGTCACTCAGCCTTTGTGCAGAAAATATCTTTTGACAGTTCTAGATCCTGACCTCGTCTGTCTGTATAATGCGAGGCAACGGCACCGTGGGGTTCTACGATCGGCCCTCGGTTCCGGCTGCCGTTGCAGCAGCTTACCCGGGATTGGCCACCTCGGTCTACATCATTATAGGACCTGCGCGGTTGTTATGCTAATAACCGACCTGTAATACCCGCAATGGGATGCGTATGATTTTCACACGACAGGCCATTTTGAATAGGCAGCCAAGCAGTATGTACCCGAGCAGCCGGAACCGCGATCCGGGTCACCACAGCATCGCGATTGGGGCGCTAAAGAACGGACCGGCGCCGTAACTGCGGAGACAGGATGTGAATCTGCAACTCTGTATAAAGCGTCATCAACTCTGTCGAACATCACGAGCTTACGGAAATCGCGACGGCCAACACCAATCGCATTATCAACCATGAAGTCCGTCCTCTTCACCTGGGCCCTGTCGCTGTTCTCGACGCTGGTCGGCGGCGCGACCTTCTCCAACCCGCTTCGGACCGTCAACGGCTCGGATCCCTTCCTCGTCTACGTCAATGGCTACTACTACCTGATGACCACGACATGGCGAAACGTGCAAATCGTGCGGGCCAAAACGCTCGAGGGGCTCAAGACGGGCGAGGCCAAGACGATCTACACCATGAGCAACCCTAAGCCCGAAGGGAACGACGTCTGGGCGCCGGAGCTGCACAAGATCAACGGGACCTGGTACGTGTATTTCTCTGAGGACCGCAAGTCCTGGGTCCTGACGGGCGGGTCGGAGCCATGGGGCCCGTACGACGACAACAAGAAGCAGGTGCACCAAGAATGGGGCATCGACGGTACCATCGTAGACGTCCAAGGCTGGGGCAACCATTTTGTCTGGTCTTGCATGACCCCCGACGAGCTTCAGTCACTGTGCATCGCCAAGCTCCTCACGCCCACGAGTATCGGCCCCTTCTCCACCCTCTCGCAGCCCACCGAACCCTGGGAGCGCGTCGAAATCCCGGTCAACGAGGGGCCTGTCGGTTTGTACCACGGAAACAAGACGTGGATTGCGTATGCCGCGAGTTTCTGCAAGACACCTGACTACGCCGTTGGCACCCTGCTCTGGGACGGGCAGAATGATCCCCTCAAGGCGACCTCCTGGACAAAGTCCGGAGGACCAGTGTTCAGTTCCGCAAACGGCAACTACGGCACCGGACACAACGGGTGTGTAACCTCCCATCTCCTCCGTTACAATATCACTAACACCAACCTTCCTCTTTCAGCTTCTTCACCAGCCCTGATGGGACAGAGATCTGGAACATCTTCCACGCTACCCAAAATTCGTCTGGAAGCTGCGGCGCCGACCGTCAGACGTTTGCTCAGAAGGTCAACTGGAATGCCGATGGCTCGCCGAACTTTGGCGTTCCAGTCAAGCCAGGGGAGCTTTTGCAAGGGCCGTCTGGGGAGAAGGAGTAATTCAGGTAACGAGAAAATTGCATGTGTAAGTGCATATGAAGGCTCCGGATGAAAGAATGGGCCCCCTCGGCCATTTCGGAAGATATCTTGCTATTGTCAAAGGGACAACCCGTGGATTTTTTCATTATAAGCCATCTCCGATTCCAAAAAGACAACTTTTCATTTTGAAAAGGCTTTCCTGCGTTCTGGAAATGCCTCCCTGCATTATGAAAGGCCCTTTCCGCATTCTCCAACAGCCTTTCCCAATCGAATAAGGGCCCTTTATGAGACGGCCAAGGCTTGTGATGTAACAGGCCAGTCGTTGATCATCCGGAACCAAACTGTGTTAGGGCTTCAATAATACCTTTTCGAATGGAGAAGAGGGACACTTTCTTTTGGCCGAAGCCTTTGTACCTACCTACCTACCAATGCAATACAAGTACAGTTGGTCAAGACGCCTCGAGTTATTGAGGATAAGCGCTGTGTCGTTCGATTCCAGTTTCAAGCGCCGCGGGCGAACGACCTCTTGTCGGGAAAGGCTATCCAATCAGAAAACTGGCATAATATGAGGTGTCCCTAGGCTCGACGCTGGAGCCAGAGTCAAGGGAATATCCGTGGTTAGGTAAGGTACCTAGGTAGGTACCGAGACTTCCGTTTGAGGTCATTACCCAGTGAACTGCCAAATCGAAAGCGTTATACTCAACTCACACGGGTACCTACATCACTTATGCAACACGTATAATATCCATAATACTGTCTCTTTGCACTATGGCATTGGTCTCCCTCGCACCGTGGCCTGACTCGGTTATTATCGCATACAACCCTAACCCTGACTGGCCCACTCCTCACCACTACCCCAAAACATCAACACGCATCGCGACGCATGCCTCCATTCGCGCCATGTCGATAATATATACAACAAAATGCACCCCTTAGATGCTTTTAGATGCAGAACCATGCGTTAGAAAGTCCACTACTTGGCGGGCGAAACAGCCTGCGGGTAGTAGAAGACCTCTGTAGGATCCAGCTGGGCCTTCAGCTGCTGCAGCCTTGGGAGGTTCTTCCGGAAATAAACGTTCTGGGCCTCGCTTCGACTCATCGTCGGGTCGGCACTAATGGCACATAAGCGTTAGTTCTTCTTCTTCTTCTCCTTCTTTCAAGGAGTTTTTAGAGCGGCGAAAGGTCTCAGGCGAGGTTGCTTTCCCCTGAGACATGTGTGCGGGCCTCCGATAACAGCCCGGAGGGTGTACAAGTGGGCAGAGAAAAAGAAACCAGGCAAATTACTAGTTGATGTACATCCCATGTTGGTCCGTCTTGAGGTTGTCGGTGAAAGACTTGACCCAGCCGTCGAGGAAGCTGAAGCCGTTCGAGGGATAAGAGCCCGAGTTCACGCGGTCGTACAGCTCAAAGAGCCACACGTACTCGTCACGGTAAGGGAACGAAGTCGCGTTTCCGGGCACCTGGGTGATGGCCGAGTTCTTTCCGCCGAAGAAATCGATGATGATAAACCAGTTGCGGCTGTTACGCTTGGCCTGGTTGATCCAGTAGTCACCAACGGCCTTCATGGCAGCGGCCGGCAGCGCGGCAGTGACCATACTCTTGGAGTAAAAAGTCTCCGTCTAGTGGGCACCAGCATTAGCACCTCGCTGTCAAAGACACCGAATTCAGCGGGAAGCAGACTTACAGTGCTGTAGGGGTGGGTGAGATCCACGTTGCCGTTTGCGTATGTGTAGTACGAGAAAGCGCCCATCCAGTCGTACTGCTGAGCGCTAGCAAGGCTGCCTCCGATCTTTCTGAGCAGGGGCTGGATGGCGGTCTTGAGATTGTTCGAGTTGCCGTGGTACAAGCCCTGAATCTGGGTCTGCCCGCCACTGCCGAAGACACGCATGTTCATCTCCTTGGGCATGCCGCCGGCCAAAACCCAGTCCTGCATGGCTCCCCATCCCTGGGCGATCTGCTGGCCGCTGCCCCAGTTTAGGTTAATGTCGAACTTCGTGACCTGGCTCGGTGCCTCAAAGGTCTTGAACTTGAAACTTGTCACGATTCCAAAATTGGACCCGGAGCCCTTCATCGCCCAGAAAAGATCTGGGTTCACCGTATCAGAAGCCTCAACAATGGTCGAGTTGGCCAGAACAACAGTCAAGCCAACAATCCAGTCTACGGCCAAACCGTACGTGTGCGAGCTGAAGCCGAAACCGCCGTGGAGGGCGTGTCCACCAACACCAACTCTGACTCAGTCAGCACAATGCAAGAAAGACACGGATGGAAAACGCACCCTGGGCAGGTGCCGTGACTGAAGGCTCTCTTTCCGTTGTTGTACAGAACTGTGGCAACGTGGCCCAGACGAGAGCCGGCCTCAACGGTGGCAATCTTGGTCGACGAGTCGACTGTTACCTTGCTCATACGGTCGAGCTGGACGATGAGATGGCCATTCTCTCCGCCGAGGCCAAACGAGGCGTAGCTGTGGCCGCCCGACTTGGCATTGACCTTGACACCGTTCTTGGCACCACATGCTATCGCAGCAGCTACCTGCTCGGCGTTCTTCACCACCGCGATTGCGACTGGTGTGTACTGGATCCGCTGGTTGAAAGCCCGGACGTCATTGTTCCAGTCGGTCGATCCCTTGGTATCCACAGGAACGTTGGCCGCCTTGAGGCAGTCGTCAATGGCAGCGCGCTTAGCAAGGGGGTTCGCGACGGCCAGGGCCGCGGACGTGACCGACAGGGCGAGTTGGAGCCTCATGATGGGTGTGTGGTGGTACCGTCAATCCTGAACCGAGACAACCAGGATAGGGGGAGGGCAGGGAGGCGGCTGTGGCTGGAGTTGATATACCACGGTGCCGGCTCGTAGGCCAATGCCCACTGCCAGATCCTTCCAGCCCGTGTGCCCTGTGCCGCCACAAGCCATGCTACCGTAGTAGAGATGGTCGTGGGGCCCCGGAGCAACGAGGCGGAGAGGCGGCATGATAAGGCCGGATTTAATACCAAGCCGCTTTCTGGAAAGCACACAGGTCGCCCCGGTGCTCCGGATTGCGGAGAAAGGGATGGCGTCGTATCGCCAAGCTTCGGGGCGCCTAGCATCCCACGGGCGAGCGCACCCCGGAGGAGCCCTACTGCGTATGTGATGATGTGTCTGTCCTGGGCGGGTACCTGATCGGTTGGGAACCCTGGGATGCGTGGGATGTGTCCAGCCGCCCCTTTTGGTGCATTGACGGTCTGCCGCCCTGCCCTCTGCATCCATAACTTGGCATTCGGGCCGGATATATTATGTCCTGAATGCCAAGACGAGCCCGACGTTGCTCACACATTCGCGCGGCTCTCGGATTCCCTCGGACGGATCAATGCTGCCAGCACCTGGCGCCCGGGGCTCGCCGGTCCTGGGTGTGGGTGTAAGATTTCGTCGTTTTGTGTTCTGCAGAAAAAGAAAGAGGCAGAATCTCGTTCCGGGTTGAACCACACCTAGCTAGTCGCACAGGGCCAGAAATTGCAGAAATGGCAACCTCGATACAGGCTAAAATGGTCCCGCGCCCAGCACTCAGGCCGGCTGAAACAACACCTACCCACGAACCGTTCTCGACCATCACGCGTGGGGCGACACTCCCGGTCGAGGTCAAATTGGGGCCACTATGCCTCCGTATAGCCCATGGATATATGGGAAACGTGCTTGTCCCGGTGCCTGTCCCGAGTTCGCGCGCTCGCTAGGCTGCACCTGGAACGGGGGAAAATGAAAGAATTAGAATGAGGCAAAAAAGTCTACTGGGACGCCTTTTTCACACCTGCACGCAGCTACCTGCTCCGGGCTAAAGGAGGAAGAAGTGAAAGCCCAGGGGCTAACTCGGAATTGCATCTACATCCGTGCGTGATAGGCGCGGGAGCAGAAAAAATGCAAGCTGCTATTCTCTGGCGGTTGTGCAGCGATCATTGACAAGTGCAGTTCGAAACAGTGACCTCGTCGAGACCAGATCGTGACTTCCCAAGCTGCAGTGAGTGCGAGACACTGCCAGTGAATGCGACCCACACTGCTGCCTCATCCTGGGAAAGGATCGAAGGGCACGGATTTCAATGGCTCGCTCGCTCTGATCGACAGCCGCAACACCATGCGATCGTCTTAGCCTGACCCGACATCCCGGTATTACCCTCAGCCACAATAATGGAATATAAACCGCTGTGATATTGCCACATGTCATCGACGCATACCCCAACTGAATTCGCCAATCTTTCGTCCTCTCATCTCTGGGCATCTCGACTGTCCCCCCCCAGATTGATTACCACCCAAATTGAGTAGGTAGCCGCACCACTCACTTCACGATGTTTTCCCCGAGCTGGAAATGCGTCAAATGCCACGTTTTCCCAAGCGTGAGCAGTTCACAGATCATGTGTCGCAGGGAAGATAAACAGCCAGCTCGATCAGTTCATCATCCCACGTGAATTTACCCTATTTACCGACTAGCACGACATTGCGGAAGTTGCAGTTGGAGTGGACGCCAACTCCACCTCCACATTGTTTATTTTATGGATTTCACAAACCTGGGGTATCCGCGGTCCTTCAAGTACGTAAGCTCCCAATCTTGGCAATTAACGCCCCTGCGGACTTGAACTACCTTGCAACCAGCTTCTTAGCCGATACTTTTCATCGTACAAGCTCTGAGCACCCTCAACGATGCCGTCCAGTCCGTTGGAAAGCACGGCATGTGGGTGCGGCTTGAAGCTTCCCTTGGCCAGAAGGTGCGAGATGTATCGGTAGGACCAAACAAAAACTCACCATCGGCATCTGCCTGCTCCTGGCTGATATCTGCGTGCACCTCGGAGTATGCGCTGGACGCAATTGTCCTCGAGTACTTGACGTTCTCGGGCCAAGTCCACGCTTCGTCTTCGGGCGGTCAAGCATACCACGTGTGGATCTCGCCACTGCCAGAGGCAGAAAGAACCTCACTGATCGGGTCATCGGGATGTGGCTGTTCTTGGAGGATACAGCATCAAGCACACGGTCACCACGCTGAAATTCGTACACATTGCTCCCGACACTCTCCACCATACCTGTAATGCCGTCTCCGGCGTTCAGAGCGTCGATCTTGTCGCTCTTTTCGACCCATTGGGTTCCCCCAGATCAATCCCCGAAGATGGTCAGTTCAGGACTGTCTCTGGCATCCCTGCCACTGGTTAGGATTGAGCCCGGCGGCTACAACTTTGATAAGAACCTCATCGGCACTGGGCTTCCTGAGAGACTTATCAGTCTCAGTGTCCCTTGTGAGCAAACAGGCCTCAGAGTACTCACGGGATACCAACTTGTCGGCGCTGCCCTGTAATCTTGGGGACTCCGTAGATTACGAGCCAGTACATCTTTTCAGGCGCGGTGTTGTGATGATTTAGGCCATCCATCGCGGCTCTTAGTTAAGCTGCTAAATATCTAGGCAGTGGCTGTTGCGAGCTTGGCAGTTGGAGTGATTCTAGGTGCACGCCTGGCCTATTTATCTTCGTTCGAATTAGATGTCAGTTCAGCCGTTTTAGCGGGTTAGTTACAGCTCCAACAACAACGGAAGAGAATGTGGAATTCTTCTTCTTGACCGCTTTCGTCATCCGACGGGATCAGACAGCGACATGCTGCAGTTGCTAGGCGTTTCGACTCCTCCAGTCACGCAATCCTGGATTCAATATCTTGCATCACACCCAGAACAGAGCCTCTCTAAAAAGTTAGTCTCCATTTTTTTTACTGTATTACTATTTCAACCCCCTTCCTAGACTGCATCTAGAAGTGAAATTTCATCCCTGGCTTAGCCAATGTGATGATCTTCCTCTCGGTAAATTCCTCCACCCCAGCCATGCCCCCGAACCGACCATATCCGCTGCTGCCCCCAGTCCCGCCATTCGGGAGGGGGGCCTCAACATAGACAGTTGGGCCGTTGATGTGACAGCCACCCGCCCTGACCTGCCTTGCGACGTCTATCGCCCTCATTATGTCCCGCGAAAAGACACTGGCGCAGAGAGAGAAGTCACTGCTGTTAGCCAAGGCAATCGCCTCCTCGTCCGTCTTGAATTCCGACAGGATCATTACCGGACCAAACGACTCCTTGTGCGCAATGTCCATGTCTAATGTCACTCCCTCGAGGATATGAGGCGCCACAATAGTGTTATTTGGGCCCCTGATCCGCATATCTCCCATCAGCAAGCTTGCGCCGCCGGCCACAGCAGCCTTGACCAGACCCAGAACCCGGGAAGCAGACCCAGGTGTGATGAGGCCGGATACCGAGACATCCGGTTCCTCAAGGTGGTTGCCGCACTTCAGACTCTTCACTTTTTGCAGTAACTTGGCCTTGAACTCTCTGCTGACTGACTGGTGCATGAGGACGCGTTCCGTCGACATGCATATTTGGCCAGAGTTAGATAACGCACCAAACACAACCGCCTCGACAGCATCTTCGATGTTTGCGTCCTCGAGCACCAAGACTGGAGCCTTGCCACCAAGCTCCAGGACACATTGCTTGAGACACGTCGCCGCCCATCCCGCGATGATCTTCCCGACCCGGTCGCTGCCCGTGAAATTCACACGGAGGACACGGGTGTGTTTGACAGCATATTCCGTAACCTGGGGTGTTCTCTCGGGACTTGTGGGGAGGAAGTTCAGGCATCCTGGAGGTAGACCAGCAGCAGTCAACGCCTGGACGACCACGTTTTGGCACTTGGGGCTGAGTTCCGACGGCTTCAATACCACGGTGTTACCGCATATCAAGGGACAAGCGATGGCTCGGGCAGTAAGATTTATCTGAAATTTTATGTCAGCTGGGCTTTGCGAACTTCGCTTTCATGCATCCGGATCAACTAACAGGAGCATTCCAAGGAGAAATCGCAAACACCACGCCAACGGCCTGTCGCTCAACCATGATTGTCGTACCCGGCCGGTCCGCCGGAACGATTTCCCCCTTAATATGGGTAACAAGCCCCGCCGTCTCTCTGAAAAGACCCGCGGTAGCGTGGATATTGACTTTCACCCAGTGTTTTGTCGCCGAGACCTCGTGGGAGAGAAGCTCAGGGATGTCTCCGTTCACATACGACTCCATGATATCGGCGGCCTTCAGAAAAATCAGACGCCGAGCGGTGGGCGAGGTTTGGGACCAGGATTGGTACGCGGAATGCGCCTTGTCGATCGCAACGGTATAGTCATCCAAAGAAGCCGAAGCACATTCGTAGAAGATGCTGCCCGTCATCGGATTTCTGACAGGAAAGGTGGCGCCATCCGAGCTCCCTTGGTATTTCCCGTCGATATACAGTAACTGCGACCCGGAGAAAGTGCCATACATGCCCGCTTGGCATTTGTTAGACGCGGCCCCCATTTTGAAAATGACACTGACGGTGGGCGAATTTGATTGCAGGGCCGAGATGTGATGATTTAGTTCACGGGTCGTCGTCGCGCCCCTACGTTATCGTGTCCGCCGCTAACCAGTTCGAGTGGCCAATTGAACCCAACAGGAGATCCTGTGCGCTTTTATAAGAACCACTGTAGCATAGGTATGGGGCTAAATTCCGCATGGCACAAGTCAACCGGGAAGCAAGTTTCCCCGCCCCAATCGGCAGTGGTTTCCCGACACTTCTTGGTGGCGGCTCCTTGGGCCGGCGACAGCAGTATTCCGATTGCCAGTACTCGCTGAGGTCTTCGGGGTCGAGGATAAAAGTCAAAACAATGTGTTTTCCGGTCTGGTTCCCTTCCACGGTCCATAAAAAACTTGAAATTTTCCTACGTACGAAGTATGCGGGTTGTCGCTTCGCCCCGAGCCCTCGGCCGTGCTAACATTCATCGACTCTAGGATTCCAACGGGACCATAAGCCGTTCCATTTTCCAGCGTTACAGCCGGACCTCAATCAAGTTGTCTCGCCTCATCATAGGCTTCCCAATGACTTCCGTGATTCTCAGGCGGCTGTCGACACTGGCAAAGAGGCGTGCCCAATCTTCGTATGAACGCTCTTTGGCATTGAACATCGATAGCATAGTAAGGTCTAGTGCGCGAATCCGCGCATCCTGCGTCTTGAGAATGGTGTTTGCCTGCGGCTGAATTATGTCGCTGATGACAATGTGGCTGCTGGGCCCCATGGCCTCTGCAATAGGTTTGAGGATGCGGCGGCAGTACACATCCGACCAGTCATGGAGGATGTTACGGAGGAAGAACACCGCAGCCCCCTGCGTGACCGATGGTTGTGGGTCGAAGAAGTTATGGGGCATGAACGACACTCTCCCCGACACGCCGTGGTGCTTCGCCAGCGAGATGCATTCCTCCTGGGGATCCGGAAAGTCTTGCACTTGGAACCTGAGGTGGGGGTGTGCGCGGGAGATAGCAGCCGAAATATGACCTGTGCCACCACCAACGTCGACGACAAGCGATCCTTCAGGAAGCAAGTCCCACGCATAGGCCTGGGCGATAGAGTCGGCCGAGTCTGCAGTCTCGCCGCTTGCAAAGGCGCTTACAAACTGGCCGAACTTCAACATATGCTCTGGGTGTTTCTCTTTGTACCCAAAGAAGGAGTCGCCAAATGCAATCCTGAAGGCGGTATCCTGGGGCTCGGGGGAATCGGGATACTCCTTGACCATTTCGACGAACTTAGCGACAGCGGGAAGCATTTCGGCGTACCTGAACCAGACGCAGGCCTGCATTCCCTCGTCATGTGCCAACGTCCTCGACCATGGCGTGTGGGAAACGAATCCGAGTCGCAGCTCGCTGAAATAGTAGTTGGCGGCCGCCATCCTCACAAAACGTGGCAGCAGCGCCTCACTCAGTCCCGTCCTAGATGCTAACTCAGGAAAGCTGACGTCCCCGGTCTCGGGAACGTTCTGTGGTACCTTGAAGTGGCACAAGACCTGCATGGCACCAAGCAAGTAGATCTCGTTGAAGCAGAAAAAACGGGTTGTCTCCTCAGGGCCTAGCGCGAGGATGTGAAGCTCCTTCGTGGCCTCTATGAGCGCTATCCTTGCTGCCGACGCAGCAGGATCGCTCTCAAAGGGGGTACGAAGGGGACCATCCGCGTCGAAGGATGGCTGTGGGATCGCATTCAGGTTCAGATGGTCGACGAGAATTTTGGTGTTGCGAGATATCTCATCGGCCAGCCGAGCCAGAGGAGGATTGTTTGAAGCCATGATGCTGTCGTGCAACGATGCTTGACGTCAGGTAATGACGGCAAATGCAAATCTTGGGCCCGGTCGACTGTTTGGGGAGCGAGCTGTCAGCGAGAGAGGGGGCGGCACAGCAGCACCTGGTCAAGGGTCCGGTGCCGCCTGCATCGCATCGAAGTTTGTCTCGATGCGGACGGGCCGGACAGACTTGGGGGCCAAGGAGGTAAGATATTAGCATCACCAAAGAACTGGCTCCGTCGGCGAATCATGACAGACTCCAGCGAGCCACAGACTGAGCTAAGAAACGCGGTGAGCAAAACCGGTAGTTCAATCAAGAGTCAGGGACATCCATTATGCAGGGAGCACTTGAGTTGGAGGAGCTGTTAGGGGTAGAGAACCATGGATTGTATCTGCGCTCGCAAGTTTTGATGTTATAGAGGGAAGCCGAAGGGAAGGTGGAGGCGAGAAACGTTGTGCCCAAATCCGGGGTAGCTTGGCTGCTTTCATTGGCCGGAGCTGTGCCCCGTTTATGGGAGGGCCCGAACCGACCCCTAGTTCGGCGATACATTGCAACATCAACTTCAAAAAGGCCTACCTAAGAGACCCCAAGCAATTCTTACACAAACAGAAAGGTACGCAATCCGCATCGTCAACATGCCATCGAACGCTCCCCGTTGCACGAATTCGCATGCACAAGCGATGGGTGGGTTGGTACGGAGTAGTCCCATGCAGCTAGGGGCGGATCGTACCCCTGCACGGAGCTGCAACTCTGGATACCACTCTGCGACTGGGTAATGGCAGGAGAGCTTTTGCTGTTGCGAACCCGCAACAATATTTTCTGTCGGCGCGATATCATTTCTGTATCGTTGCCCAGAAACATAACTTGCGCCTTCGGTCGATTTGCACCGTCTGTGTCATAGTTTTGCGCGAACGATCTTCGCACTACCCTCTCGGGTCTTTCAACGGCCCAGGTCGACAGCGCCAAGATGTCGCGATCTGGCGATGGTGGGGCTGATCATGACGATGCAACGCCTTCAACAGCGAGCACGTCCGGCGACGCGCCCAGCCCACACGTGCACTACGCAGTCAACTTCAATAACGATACCGTGGTAGAGAGTGCCCAGCCCGAATCCGGTGAGCGCGGGGGCGCCTTCGTGCGCAGCGACACAAGTCGGTCCGGCGCATTCTCGCCCATCATCCGCCGTCGCACCGGACGCGCCGCCACGTTCAAGACGTTCGAGGACTTTGACGACTTCGAGGCTCGTCCCGGCTGGCGCCGTATGTCTATATTTGTCCGTCATAAATACCAATGTTAACTTGTCATAGCTGGCGCCGAGCCGGGCGTCGATCCGAGCAAACCCGATGGCGGACACGCCTCCATGCCCACGCTGAGCGCCCCCTGCCAGATCACTATCGTCGATTTCTCCGAAGACAAAATCTCGATACACAAGTTCGATAACGATACGCTGGCCCCTTTTCTCCAGAAGCCACAGCCAAAATGGGTCAAATGCCGCTGGATCAACGTCAACGGCCTAAGCTGGGATGTCATCCAGACTCTAGGGCAGCAGAAGAACCTACATAGGCTAGCCATCGAGGACATCATGAATACACGGAACAGGACAAAGGCCGAATGGTATGTTAACTTCCCCGCGGGGGATGAAGTCGCGATATCGTGGCTGACTTTTCAGGTTTCCGACACATACCTTCATCGTCCTGACGCTTCAAAAACTGGTCCACGCTTACGAGGCGGACTCGGATGATGAAGACTATGAGTCTGCTGATGAGACAGCTATCCGAACGAGTTCTCGAAGAGGTCAAGGCCGAACAGGGCTTGTCAAGAGGGTGCAGCATTTATTCCACTCGAAAAAGCAACCCTCAGATGTCGAGATCGAGCCTAGCCAGCAGCAGCATCCTTACTCAGGCGGCTTGGAGAAGAATATGAGGTCCCAGCCTACTGGATTCTCGGACTCGGACATGCCGGAATTAAACGAGCTTCGGACGCTACAGAGATACCATGCCGCCCCAAACGATCCTCGAACAGTATTCATGGAGAAACACTCCTCACTGAGCAGTAAGAATCTTGCCGTAGCCTGCGAACAGGTGTCCATGTTCATTACCCAGGACAATACAATCATCAGCTTCTTCGAACTGTCGGCTCAAGACGTCGAGGGTCCTATCGTTCGCCGCCTCCAGACGAGTGATACTATCATCCGACAGTAAGACCCTTTTTCTCCTAGATTACTCCCTCGAGTCTGATCGACCGTCGCTAACAATACATCAATACAGGTCTTGCGATGCTTCCATGGTTGGCCAAGCAATTATCGACGCCATTATCGATTTGGCCATCCCAGTAACCGCCTGCTATGGCGATGTAATCGGTGACCTCGAGCTCGACGTGCTGACGAGTCCCACGCTAGAGCACACAAAAAGTCTCTATATTGTCATCACCGAGATCAATAAGATGTTGAGCCTTATTAGTCCCATCGTCAACCTCATCAACACCCTCCGAGACCACAAAACGCCCTTGCCACAAGACGCGGCGATGCGTCAGGTGCAGGACGCGAACCAAGGGGTTATCATTACCCCGATGACGTACACATATCTCGGTGACGTCCTGGATCATTGCGTTCTGATCTCCGACTCTCTTAACCAGCTCAAGAGCTCAGCCGATGCCATGATAGGGCTGATTTTCAACACCATCACCACCTACCAGAATGAGAGCATGAAGCAGCTAACGGTCGCGACCATTATCTTCCTTCCTCTAACATTCCTGACGGGATATTTTGGACAGAATTTTGAGCCCTTCAGCGTCTTGAAGGAAGATATCAGTTACTTGTAAGTGCCCACGCTGTTTGATGCCCCCTGAAGCTGCTAATTCTCGTTAGTTGGAAAATTGCCATACCTATTGAAATCGCAATCATTCTCATTTTGCTGAAAGACATCATTCACGAGTCCTTCACATCTCTTCTCCAGCGTCGCTATGTCTTACGTCTGAAGAAGAATCACCGTATCAGTGTGAAGAGACGCAAGTTGAAACGCACCTGAGCTATCTACCAGCGCACTATATGCTGGAAAGGCCTCCCTGCATTCCGAAAAGGCATTTCACGTGCACAACAACCGTGGACAAAGTGCGACTGATCAGGTTGTGGTCCTGTGATCTCGAGAATCTACAAGTTCACAGGTACCTTCCCCGCCGAGATGACGGGGATGGCATAAAAGCTCAACCGCTTAGACACTGTGGAGATCAAAGTCGGAGCTTCAACCACCATGCGCGCGTGATTGAGCGCGGCCAACAAATTCGCAACTCCAGGCCAAATAAAGCAATAAAGCAAGCACCTTTGCAAACAAGACGGCAACCCCCGATTTCATCCTTTGACGTGCCTGACAAAGGCGGTGGTTTGCCCAGGCCATAAAAGGCTCTGGGCCACTCATCTTACCTGGGAAATCTCCGATCTCCACACAACACGGCATCGTGTATCTCGCGTCTCCGCATGCACAACGGGAGATGGGATACCTAGCCAAACCGCCCAACTCGCCCCGAGCAAGCTAGCGAGAACGACCAAATCCACAATGGCCAGCCCCGAGCCTTACGAACCCCAGGTTGGACCCTTTGTGCCAATACCGCCTGGGTACCAATTCGTGCCCAAGGGCGATGTCTACATCACCAAGAACTGCCGAGTCAAAACCCACGAGGCCGGCAAGACCCTCTACGTGGTGGTCAACAAGAACAAAAAGACCCTCGGCCTCCGCTGCCCGAAGAAGATCTTTGAAGCCGTTGCCGCGGAACACAAAGCAACGGCCACAAAGCGCGCCGAGGCCGTCCAGAAGCGCGATGATGCCATTTACGATAAATTCGAAGAGGCACTAGCGGATCTATTCCCTAAGACTCCCAAGGAGTTGATTCCCCAGATTTTGAAGCATGCGCTGCAGAAACGTAGCGGGCGAGTGGGCAGGACCAGTTTGGTGAACCTCGAAGAGAAGGTCAGGCTCGCGGTGCGGGCGCATATCCGACATCGCCACACCGACTACGACGCGCTGCTCAGGGCAGGGGAGAGCCGCGAGGCGGCGAGGAGCAAGATTTCTGCACGCATCAACGAGGTCGCGAAGGAGTGGGGTGCTAAGCCGCCGGTGAAGCATTCAGGTGGCTTTGCTAGCAACAAGCAAAAGAAGACAGCCACGCAGGGGAAGAGACCACGGACGGTTGTGCCTGTGAGTCCACGCAAGGTTGTACCTGTCGCTGGGAAGAGGACCGTCGCAAAGAAGGCAGTCGTCAACTCCGGTCCTCGTGTGCAGACGCGCCAGATAAGAAAGGAGGCTACGACGGGGGCTGGGACTATGGAAGAGCCATTCGAGATCCTCGACAGCGATGTTGACGTCTTTTCTATGAGCGAAGACGACACCAGCGACTGGAGCGACTGGAGCAACTCAGGCGACAGCGATTAGTACGCCACGAGTACTCAGGCGACTGCTGGAATATGGTGGCTTTTGTGTTGCGAATAGCGGTGTGTGTGTCCCGTTGACGGAAACGGACCGCAGAGGATAACGTAGGCAATAAAATTGATGGTCCCACCATTACAACCCACCACTCCACCGGCTCGAATGTTACCATGCAAGGCACCGTGTCGATGGCCCAATCCAGCTCAACTAGTGTGGCCGGCTGCAGGTAGGTCGGACTAATCGGGAGCAGCTCGGAGGGCTGCCGGCGCGGGCGGGGCACATTGGGCGTGCCGCTCCGTCGAGAATTGGCTGCCGGGTGCTCCGTGGCATGCCCCAAGTGGCCGGCCAGTGCCCGTTAGCGCGCAACGCGCTCGTCAGGAAAGAGGGGTCGAAGGCCTCGAAGCAGCCGGCTGCGCATGGCATGACTTGTTACGCGACTCAGGGATGAGAAAAGATGGCCGTTCAGAACACCTTCTCAGCCTCCCGGGCGGCGGTTTTCGCTGTCGGCTGAAGCCCACTTCATGAGGCGCAAGCCCCGCGCCGGCGTGGCCCACTAACGTTAGATCCATCATCCGTCTAGACCAACGCACATCCCCACTAAACTCCGGACTCCGGTATGGGGGAATCAGAACCGGCCATCCGCGCATTCTGGCCGTTTCAGCCGGGCGTTACCGAGGCAGCCGCTCGTTATTGATGCAGGTCGCAGCTTGGTCTGCAGGACGTGGGAGAAAGGGGTTGAGATGCATAGGTATAAGTAGGAGGTGCCCCGCGTTCTCGCCTCTGGTGCCCCTCCTGGACAGGCTCACCATTCTCCCCATCGTGAACTAGACATCGAGCAACATGGCTTCTTCCGGCAACAAGGGCACCATCTCCTTCGAGGGTGAGTGGTCCTCCTCGCCGCCATAGACGGGTGAAGCATGTATACTAATAGCGAACGGCAGACTACCTCGGCATCACCGAGGCCGCTTTCGAGTGGGCTGACAGCTACGACTCCAAGGACTGGGACCGCCTGCGGAAATGCATTGCGCCCACTCTGCGGGTATGTTACTGTTGCTGCTGTTTGCCGCCGTCGAGGGATTCCAGCTGACCAGACGGGCACCCGCAGATTGACTACCGCTCGTTCCTCAACAAGATCTGGGAGGCCATGCCGGCCGAGGAGTTCATTACCATGATCTCGGATAAGTCGGTGCTGGGCAACCCCCTCCTGCGCACGCAGCACTTCATTGGCGGCGCCAGCAAGTGGGAAAAGGTGTCGGACACCGAGGTCATCGGGTACCACCAGCTGCGTGTGCCTCACCAGGTCTACACCGACGAGAGCCTCAAGACCGTCAAGGTCAAGGGCCACGCCCACAGCCACAACACCCACTTCTACAAGAAGGTCGACGGTGTCTGGAAGTTTGCCGGCCTCAACCCCAACATCCGGTGGTCTGAGTATGACTTTGACCAGGTGTTTGCCAGCGGCCGCGACAGCTTTGGTGACAAGTAAACGGACTAGCTCCCGTAGCGGGGTAGCCGCTCTTTCGCGCCATGACGCGATTCGGCCTTGGTTAGGGTGTCCGGTCTTATTGTGCTAGCTACGCTGTATGATCTGAGAAGGGATCCTTCGCAATGGAAACCAAAATTCCAGGCCGGCAAGGCATATCCAAATAAAAAAGAATTGCACAACCTGAACTGTGGCTCTCGACGTGCGCTGTGAGATTCGAGCGGGGGAGGGGCGAGAGGGGTTCCCCCGCGCTGGAGATCGACGGTCTGGTCCCTGAAGCGCTCGAGCCAGCTCGCCAACTGCATCTGCCAATGGCAGCCCGCAGCAACCGCGAGAGTGTGGGACATGGCGACAGGGGTCCCAGTTTTGAAGATGCACCTTGATCGCCATTCCACCGACGACATTCTGTGAGACATAAAAGTTTTGCGCGCTCTCGAACCCCCCCCCACCCAAATGCTTGACCAAAGGTGACGCAGCGCGCCAACCTCCGACACTGAGGACACGAGGAAGGATGCGCGAGTTCATGCACTACATCACCAATGCTTTCTACAGCGCAACCAGCTGGAATGAGGACAACACATACAAGGGGCTGAACGCGACATCAAGGGGTTCGATACTCCCCCGTCATTGTGTCTTTGGGGTCTGATGCTAACTTCTTGCCAGAGCTCATTGACTTCCCGATCCCGCTCGGCCTGCGGCTGACCCTCTCGTCGCTCGCAACCCCCCATTTTGCGACAAGCTACCAGCTTGGCAGCGTCGGCGTCGTCGATGGCTCCATATCCTACCTTCACACCTCGGTGCCCCTGAACGCGGTCGCCTCCCAGTCCGACCGAATCCCCCTCCCCGCGCTTCTACGATCATACCGCGAGCTCCATGAGCTAGCCCCCCTAGCAGCAAGCGTCTCCCCAGGCCGGTCTATCTTCCCGCTCCGGCTCCCCGGGTTCGGCAGAACACCAAGCCCCCCCGCCGGCGCGACCTCCCTTGTCAGTACCAGCCCGAGCCGTGACAAACTCGCAAATAGAAACACACTCCTCTACGGGCGCCTCTACCTCCCGCAATCCCTTCTCGAAGGCCTGATCGTCAAGCGCCTCAGCCCCGCGCTCCAAGTCCAGCTCTCCGCCGTGAGCGAGCAGTCCCTCCGGAATGGCGGCACCATCCTCGGCCTAGTCCAATACGACCGCGGAAGATACGGCATCGAAGGCATCGCCTCCACCGACGGCGGCCTCCTCGGTGTCCGCGGTCTCTACAACTTCGGCGGTGACGCCTCCCCTAGCGCCGTCACGTCGCGCGCCCTGGCCACTAGCAATGGCCAGACGGGAGACATCTACGGGCGCTTCAGCGCCGGCGGAGAGCTATATTACGGCACCCTAAATAAGTCCGGGGGTATGTCATTGGGCGCGCGCTTCGCCACGCTGCCGACGCATCGGGGGACGCCGCTGACGGCGACGGTGACGGTCAACCCGCTGATGGGGAACATCAACACGACGTACGCGGTCTTGGCAAAAGATTATTGTTCGCTGGCGACGAGGATGGAGTTTAATGTGTATAGCTATGAGAGTGACTGGGCGGTGGGCATGGAATTATGGAGCAACCGACGGCCGGCGGGTTTCTTGCTCGGTCCGGAGGCTGTGCCTGAGAAGGTGGTTGATGAGGGGCCAAGGATACGGGAGAGGAGTTTTCAGGCGAAGATGGAGTGGCGGCTGGATGAGTCTGAGCCAGAAAGTGGGTCGAAACCTGCTGCGGTGGGGAGAAAGGAGAAGTACTTAGGAGTGTTCAAGGCGAGACTTGATCAGAATCTGAGGATTGGTCTGCTCTGGGAAGGCCGCATCAAGTCGTTGATATTTAGCCTTGGGTCGGGCGTGGATTTGCACCGGTTGGATGAGCCGTTCCGGAATCTGGGACTTGAGGTCCAGTACTCATCTTGAGGCGTAACAAGCAGCAATGAGGCGATATAGTGTATTGGGAAAACGAGAAGTTATCATACAGTTCGAGTGCCAATAGCCACAGTGCTACTGACATATGTGCGGCCAAGGCGCGCGAGTGCCATTTTGCTGCAGCCCCTGAACCATCGAAGAAGATCATCCTGCTTCCTTGCATTGTTATGGGGGTCCGAGGAGGACAGCGAGGAATCTTGAGAATTCTTGGCTTAAGGGCCGGCCCAACCGCAAGCAGGGATCTTTTTACTGTGCTGGATCGCTCTGTACTTCCCGAAACCTTGTGAAGTCTTAGGGGCGCTAACATCGTCGAACTACACAAAATGGGGCAGGATCCGCTCGCGAGCAACAGATGTTGAGTGATATGGAGACCCAGAGCAAATGAACTTGTGATTATAATTAACTATAAGGTAACTCTTCTGAAGCGAGCCATCGGCAAAGCCTTGGAAGAGTGTCCCGGATTTAATACAGCATACTACACTACAGGAGATATGACAGTTACATGCTCCAGCCAAAGGCCGGCCAATTATCTCATCCTGTGACCGAGAAATGAGATCAAGATTTGGCCCTGGCAACTATAACGACAGCTGCCGCCTGAACGACGAAAACAGTGAGCTCAGCAGAATAATGATCCAGTTTCCTTGATCAGATCAATATTGCCAATGAGAAAGCCGGTATGGCTTCACGAAATAAAACAGAAACAGCTGCATCTGCGCCCTCGGAGATGCAGCTTGAGAATACCAACCAGACCTGACCCCACGTATATGTTCCTGGCGGCCTCATATCGTGCCAAGCAAGCCCGCAAAACAAGTCTTCTGCGGGATGCCAACAACATATCCCCGTACGAGAAAGTCCTCAAGTGAGCGGTAGTTAGTTACCCCGGTCGTGCAAGTCCATCTGGGCATGGTGGTTTTTGAATGCGAGCGCAAAAATGCTTTGCTTCCGGAGGTTGTTTTGTCGAGCCCCGTGACTAGAACGAGTTTTGGACTTTTCGACTCTGCTCTGGGGTGCAGAAAATGTCTGCGACCCGTACTGGAACTTCCTGAGATTCAGCCTCCGTTTTGCTCCGTCGATAGAACTAGTTCTGCGACCGCCTGACTTGGATGAGATGTGCGAGTCTCCAGAAAGTGAGGCCCGGCTTGAGGTCTGACTGAGAGCGTCATCTAGAACTCTTCGGAACTCTCTCTTTCTGGAAGCATCCATTTGTTTGAGAAGAACTTCTAGGCGCGTGGTGGGGGACCTTTTCGGCTGAGTTTGAACTCGATGCCGAAGAGGCGTCGGCGATGTGGTCGGGTCCTGCCGACCGGAGATCATCTTTCCAGCTGTCGGCAAACCATTGAGGCGGCGTGTTTCCTCCTCGTTCAGCTTCGTTGCCGTGGGCTTGGCACAATTTGGGTACCGCCTCCACTATCAACGGAAGTCAGTGACCCATCCACAGGATGTAAAAGGAAGGAAGCCAACTAACAGAGCTACCCTCTTGGGGGGATCGCAGCAAATACAAATGCGGGAACATTCGCAACGAATCTAAATTCTCAGACAACTCCAGTATGTCGAAACGCTGTGAACCTACAGGTTTCGGCGGACTTGTATGTATTAGTCCTTGGGCTTCTGTCAGGTTGGACGGCTTCGCTCGAGACGCTGCTTTCGCTGCGGATTGCGGAACTGGAGGATCGTCGCCAAAAACAAAGTTTGCCTTCACTCTCTCGCCCTTGACGAAGGATTGGCACCTTTCGGTCACAAACGAAATCCCTGTTTCAGCTGTGAGCCGTTCCAGGAATGAAAGGCACTGTCTGAATGTTAGCTGGAACCTACGAAGGCTGGGAGAAAACAGTTTCCCTACATTGTAGCACGGGTCGTGGTCGAGAAAGATCTTCGCCCTCTTCATCCGGTCGGGGATCTGAATGCTTCGTAGACTCGCCATTTGGGCTATATCTCTTGTGGACAGAAGAGCTTTCAGTACTTTTCGTATGAACCACACAGATAGCTTTTTTTCCTACTATTCAGTCAGTGAATCGGTCAGAAAGCTGAGAGCTCCAGATGCTATCACATACAATATGGCATGCAACGAAACGCCCCTTCTGCTCCGCTGTAGCGACTCCCTTGTTGCCGTTGTCCCATCTATCGGCTGGAAGATGGAACTCCAGATTCTTTGCAACATCTCTGACGATTTGCGTATATTTGACCGGGTCCAAGACCCAGGGCGATGCAGGATTCTTCCCAGACCAGCCGCTCATGGCAACTTGGCGGATGCCGGCAATCTCCTGTGATCTAATAAAACCACACGTAGACCGATTGATGTCTGATCCCATGTCATAAGTCTCCATGCGGCCGAAGATAATGCCTAGGCTTTTCCCATTCCGGTACAGGAAGGGGCCACCGCTGCTCCGCAGGAGTTAGTATGATAAAATCTCAGTAGTACCTCCAGATTTGGGACAAACCTGTCTAAAGACTCCAGGTCGCCGAGGACGGGAGTAGGCTGGACTTTAGTATCCATCTCGTACTATGTCTGGTACGATATGCTCGCTTTGTACTGGTTGTACTAGCAAGAAAAAAGTCGGCGGGGCGAGTTGGGAAGCAGCAAGGAAGGGGCGCACTTTGGCCGGGGGAAAAGGCAAGTACGCGTTAAACACAGAAGATGCCTCGCCACTGGCAACAGCGGATACCGAAAATATCCACAGAGGTGGGAATATTAAAGATTGAGGAAGAAGGCAAGAGCTCCGTTGGTGGTCAACTTCCAAGCGAGAGAAGCTTGTAAGACAGAGGGAGAAGTGTTCGGGTTTGAGGAAGCAAAGTAACTCTCGGTGGAAGGTGGTTTGGAAGAGAGAAATCCCGTTGTAAGAGAAGAGAGCTGTCTCGCCGGCCCAAGGCGCGCGGTACTAGAAGGTGAAGAGAATTTGACAACGAATGAAAGAAGGAAGGCGCGTTGTTGTCAAGTGACAATGCTTATTCGACGCAACCCCAATATTGAAGAGCAGACGCGCTTATAGCTCTATGTTTGTTGCGTGAGCTGAGAGATAGGGAGGAAGGTAAGCAAGGTGGTGGTGTACGGGAGCTTGCGAGGAAGGAAGGTCCTCATGGAAACTGAGTGGCCCAGATGAGTCCTGTTAGCCGGCGTGAAGTGTCTCTCGCCAGTGTTGTTGAGGTTTGGCCAGGGGTGGCGGTTCTCAACGCAGAGAATGAGACCAAAAGGCTGCCCATGGCAGGAATGAACCGGCATGCGATGGATGTTGGTGCAGGCGGCTGTGGTTCACAAGTTTCAGCAACGGCGTAGCAAGTATTCTTTCACGGGACATTGGATATTCAAAGGACGAGCAGTTGGTTAAATTGCCCCTGTCTGGCAAGACCACGCAGAGGTATCACATTGAGAACATGGGCGCAGTGGAAGTTGAGGCATCAAGAAGCAAGCCAGCAATCCATTTTTGACGCCAAACCCTGATGCTACCGGGAATCTAAACCCACGCCTTGCGGTGCCCTCAGATTCGCTGCCCCCAAAGTGCCCTAATGAATCAAGGAAGAGATATTTTACTCCTCATCCTCCTCCTCCTCCTCATCCTCAGCCTCAGCGACGGTCTGGGCGATACCTGTTCATCATTGTGTCAGCCCAGCTCCATATGAAAAAAGCAGCATGTAACTTACGGTCCAGATCACGCTGTCCTTGCTGAGTGATGCGGCGGCCACCCTTCTCCTCATCCTGCTCGAGGACCTGGATCTTCTCAAGAGCCTGGAAGATCTTGCGGTCGACGCTGCCGGAGGCATCGACGTGCTTCGAGGGGCGCGAGCCCCGGTTCTTGGCGCTGCCGTGGACCTTGCGAAGGCGGCCGACACCGACGGTCTTGCGGAGGTAGACGTGGCGGGCGACAGAGGCGGCGCGAACGTAGAACCAGTCGATGTCCTGGGGGGGCATCTCCTTGGCAGGGCCGGTCTTGACGGTGTCAACCCAACCTACGCGAGATCACGTTAGCCTTTGCATATTGGCCACCCCCAGATGGGGTTCAGCGGGGCGTGAAGATATCGTCAACTTACCAGGGACGGGCAGCTTGCCCTGACGCTTCAAGAAAGCGGCATACGCAGCCACAAACTTGTGGGCCTTTGTAACACCACAATTAGCATGATTCCGTCGTCAGAGGTCTTTCGACCCCCTCGCGCCTGCTCCCATTTTCTTCCTTATTGCCGGGTTGCCCAGCGGTGCATCACTGTCGACGGACTCAACACGTTGGCAGAGATGGCAGCGAAACGGACGGCGACAGTATTGTCGGCGCCTCGGTCGCGGAAGCTTTCATGTTGAAGAGCTGTAAAAACCTACATCGACATCGCGGACTCCAGTACCTCCGGGCATTTTGGCGATTTTTTGGGGTTGTGTGTTGGAGGTGATAGGCTTGATCGTCGCTCGTCGGTCCGTGATTGTGAGCGCTGTCGAATGCGTCGTCGCTTTGAAAATTCCCAGGTGGATTGGAAGTCTTGGCAGCCGATTGAGATTAGGGCTGTGGCCCTCGCGGCGGGGTGGTCAAAGTAGACCCTAACCCTATACAGCGTCCCGGCTTGATGGCGGACCCACTGTGAGGGGCATCTTCATTGCTTCAAGTCCCAAATGATGCCATCCGCGAGAGAAAAGTTGGTTCAATCGACCATTCAACATGCAAATTCTTTTCCGAGTTTCCCACTCATCTGATAAACTACATGCAAAGGTAAGTTCCTGGTGCGAAATAGTCTCCATCGTTTTCGGAGGTATAGCTCTGTTCAAGTTTGGACTTGAGGCACTGGGCAGCTCATGAGACGCATTGTCTAGTGTCGATGGGTTGTGGTTGTTGCTCAATTTCATCAGCTGTGAACCCTGACCATACCTTATCCAACCCACAGGCATGCTGAGAAACAAGGAATAAGCTTTCGAGCGACCGCTCACCCGTGTCCTATGACACTCCCGTCTTCTCACAGTATATCACATCTGAGGTCCTTTCCCCCTTAATTTCCGCTATGAAAGCGGTCACAAACAGCAAGTGGATTTGGGCCTCGCAGCCTCCACACATTCCTAGTACGATCTCGTCGTCGGCTGTTACATTCACTCATGTCCCAACCAGAGTGGTGGGCCTCGATGAGATCTAAGGATCTAAGACAGTGTTGGCGGCCGAGAAGCGACCGAAGGACGCTACCTTGAGGAAGCTGCACGCAATCCGGATCACCAAGTGGAACCTGGCAATTAACGCGGGGAAGTGAGGGGACTTTCCAAGTGGTTTTCTTGGGTTTGCGGACTGCCATGTGCATCTGCGACCAACCCCTTATTATGGTAACAGTAGGGGTAGAGCGGGCCAAGGGTTCTCGTCTCAGTTTCCCGAGTCCGGGGTGCTTGCAGCCACACCACCCCGGTCTTGGCGCTGTCTCTCACAGGCACAGTTTCACGATCCCTTGGTCGGATCTCCGTGACCGCAGCAATGAGCCTCTGACTACCAAGAACCTGGAATATCTTTGATCACCAGGATCCCCAAGATGCGCCGCAGGGATGCACTTTTCGTCATTTTGGCCAAGCTCCAAACAGCTACCCCCCTCCTCTCTGGGTAACACGGCATTCTGTTACACGCAGCGCTTGGTGCGAATGGTTCCCCAGGCGCTTCCCAGTGTCTCCACTCCCTCACCCTCCCGCGTCAACGCCATGGGTACATGGGTTCGAGGGCACGCCGCGGCTCAAGTTGCCTGCTGTTCCTGTCATCGCCATCTGCTCCTTGGCTCCTGAGCCCCTTCACCACCCGTAAAAACGAAACGTTATGCACGAAACCCCGACTCCGGCGAGGGCAAGGCATGAAACCTAATGGAAGGACTGACCCCCAATTCGACAAGAGCTCACATCATCAACAAGATTGGACAGGACCCTATCCTGGCTGGCAGCGGCTAGCATAACAAGCTCCCCTCTTCGGGCATCCCGACAGCGGGGAGGACAGGCCGACAACCGATGAATGTGTAGCGTGAGAAATAAGTAGACGCCATGCCCAGCCGAGCACCTTGTTGCCCTACCGCTGCTTCGGTCCTGCTTCTGGTAGTCATGCTCAGTGGCTGCGAATAGCTTCGCCTTACTTTCGTTTCTTACGTTCTCTACTTTTTTTGCTCAACTGGTTTGCACACTCCCTGCTGAGCAGGTTTCCATTCTTTCTATTCACAAGCAAAGACTATCTATATTGGCAGTCTATTTTTATCCAGCTCCGAAAGCCGAATAATCTCTTCGGCATGCATACTACGCTCCTTTTTCTGCTCGGATGGGCCGTGGTCACTAGAGCTAGTTCCTTTGTGCCTCGAGTAGGAGTTGCACTTGATGGGGCTGCTGGACGGGCTGATAGAGGTAAGCCTCAACCCCTTTCTTCACATTTACAAAACTGACAAGCTACAGGCGGTGCCGTCACCAACTCTCAGATCTTTTCTTTCAATGGCGCTACTGGTAGGGGGACCATAGACTCTCCTACAGGTATCGCGAGCCTCGCGGCGAGCCCGAGTACAAGTTGTACTAAACGTATTCGCACAGTGACCGCAAAAGCCTCAGTATCCGCGAAGATCACAGAATCTCCAAAGATAACGCTCAAGGCTCAAGGCACCAAGACGAAGAAGAACACCAAGTCAGCACTCCCAACAATCGTTGCGCCGGACAACAACCTCGGTGCTGCAGCACCAAGCACCAGTGCCGCGGAGGTGGCGAAGCCGAGCACTAGCGCCGTCGAGGTAGCAGAATCGAGCGAGGTCGTCGTGAGTTCGGAGGCAGCCGAGTCAGTCGCAACGACTGCGGCAACGGCAGTGACATCCGCCGCCGCGGGAGCCACCGCGTCAGCCAAAACCACTCAGTCAGGGAGGGGAACGAGGTCAGCCAAGCGCTTCAGAACCAAGACAGCTAAGACGGCCAAGGCAACCAAGACAAACGGAGCAGCGCAATCAACCGCGCCAGCCGCCAACACCAATGCCAGTAGCGCTGCCGCATCCAGCAGCGCCCCAACCTCAGCAGCATCCTCCTCCGCAAGCATCACCACAAAAGCCGGCGCGGGAGGAATCCCCACCGCCAACCCAACAACCCCGGTCCCAGTATCCCGCGCAGGCGGCACTCTCCAGCCATCGGCAGCAGCTGAGGCAAACAAGCGCGATGCAACCGCCACGAGGGCATTCTCCAACGTCGAGATCCGCGCCCCGAACGGACAGTGCATCTCAGTCGACCCTACAGCCGGCGATTTCCGCCAGAACTTGATCCCCGTGTCGCTTGTGGACTGCTCTGGCTCGCCGAACGAGAAGTGGGATGTCATCACTGCCGGTGTTCATAATAAGCCGGGGCGGATTCCGGCTACGTTGATTGTTAGCACTCTGGTAGGTCCCATTTCAGGGGTTAGAAGTGAGGTTCAGTGGACGGTTGCTAACTACGTCGAACAGACACAGGGATGTATCAGCTTCGATGGGAGGCGCACTGCGGGTGATACGGTGACGCTGTTTTCGTGTGGTGGTCGTGCGGATGGAGGTAAGACGCCTTCCTGTCGTGTATTGTTGATGCTCGATGCTGACCCTCAACAGGTGGAGAGACCAACTCAGGTCAACAATTCCCTTTCATCGGGCAGCTGAGCTTTGCCTTTGCGCCTGTTAGTGAAGGGAGCAAGACCTGCATCCTGGATGGACCCAATGGGAGGCTTATATCAGGGCCGTGCCCGACCGATGGGGCTCAGCTCTTTTCGATCTTCCCGTGAAGGTAAGGGGCATGCTCTGATGAAAGGGTGTGTGTCTCTGAGTGGCATCGATGTGGAGAGGGATAAAAACTTGCTATGGTAGGGTGCTGCTATTGGCGGAATTTATCCATTCGATTCTTAAATGTACCATTACAACTGCGTTATCAGGCAAGAAGAGCTATTTCGAGTTCAGATTTGTCCTCAAAATATGACTGTATATTATTTTGAGCCCGCCGTCTTCACCCTACCTCTCATATCATGGACTGAAAATCCTAGTTAGGTAGAATACAAGAGACATAAGCCTTAACAGCCTGAAGAAATATCTACCTACTTGAAGAAACTTTGGGTAGATTTTGATTTACACCCGAATCAGGGGCTGTCTCGGGTGCTCCCGCTGCTTTGTCAGCCCCTTGCGGGGCCGAACAGCCGTCGAGGAATTGACATCACCCGAAATTTTGCAGTGACTGTGATTGCTCATCCGTCGATTCGGAGAACATCGGCCCAGTTCATCGAAGCAAACAACTCCTTTACAACCCTAGAACACCGCCCAAAAACACCGCAAAAATGCCTCCACTCCGTTGCGCAAACGCTCCGTCCACTGCTCGGCTCTTCATCCAGCTCAGCATGCGCCGACAAGCCCTCTCATCGCCGCAGCCCCTCCTCGACCTCCTCGTACCGCTCCGAACAACCCGCCGCGCGCACCACCACATCGCGACAAAACGAGTCTTCGCCACCACAAACACATTGAAGCAGCAAAGCTTACACGGCAATGGCTTGCGCCCCGCGAGAGCAATCTTTCCCTCCACGCGCGCATTCAGCACGACGCCGCGAGCCAGCGCAACCCATGTCCTCTACAACCCTCAGATCGACGAAGATGGCAACGAAATGACAATGGAAATCACGCAGCGAGCTGCAAAGGTATACCCTTCCCCGGTACTACCACACACGGCACCAAGAGCTGGACTGATATCTGTAACTACAGCGCCTCTCGGACATTATGACCAAAGACTCGAACCCCAACATGGCACTCCGAATCCAAGTGGAGAGCGGTGGATGTCACGGCTTCCAATACCTCATGAAGCTCGTGACGCTGCCGCCGACGCTCCTAGAAAAGGATGCACGGATACCGGACGAGGATGAGGGCGCTTTACGGGACGACGACACAATATTCACCTACTCGCCCGATGGAAGCCCTGCTGCAGCGGACCTAACGGCCCCCAAGATTGTACTCGATGGCCCGTCGCTAGAGTTGTTGAAGGGAAGCAAGGTAGACTTCACCATGGAGCTCATCGGATCGCAGTTCAAGATTGTGGACAACCCCTTGGCGACGAGCAGCTGTGGGTGTGGAACAAGCTTCGATGTTAAGGGTTGAAGAGTAGATAATACTGTATTACGAGTAACGATGCATGGAAAGAGACATGAGACACTGGGCAGGCACGAAGCTTTTGAACTTGTCCTGCTTCATGATGTTGGGCTGCATTCCGAACGGTGGCGGGAGTAGGCTATGTCACAGATCTAAGGGTGAGGTGTGCGCGAGAACAAGAACATCCGCTAAATTCATTCCCAGTGAGCCGCCTCGGCTCCTCAATTAACGCCTTGATCCATCCCATGCTACCGTTGCGTCCGAAATAAAACCCAGCAAATCTCCCAAAACCCCTATTTTAGTTCATCTGTCTGATGAGGGCGTTGATGTGCTCCTCACGGTTGCCGAGATCACCACCCTCGATGAAGTGCTTGAACTTGCGAGGACGGAACCCGCCAGTGGGGTTGCTCAGCTTGAAGGGCCAGAGGAAGTTGGAGGCCTGCTTGAAGTTGGGGCCGACAGTGAAGATCTCGTGGATGAGATCCTCCATGCAGATGATGCCATACTGGCCGAGGTTCTCCTCGATGATGGAGTTGTCGGTGAGGGCAACACGCTGCTTGTTGACCTTGCCATATCCGCGCTTGTAGACGAGCTCCTTGACGCTCTTGAGGTTGGGGTAACCATAGGCGACCCACGGCTCGACAATCTTGATCATCTCGGCGGTAGCCTTGGTGACGCGGATGAAGACACCGTTGTTGATCTGGAGCAGACGGAGAAGCTGCAGGATCTTGCGGGGCTTGGGGGCAATCTTGTTGATACTGTTGACTTGGGTTAGCGATTGCCTCGTGCCACAGGAACTCGAACGGTGAAGCTTACCCCTTGATGCGGACCAGGAAGATCAGCTTGTCCTCGGCGGGAATGTAGAAGGAGCCATCCTGCTTGGCGGCGCGAGCAAGACGGATCTTCTCACGCTCACCCTCGCGGTACTCCTTGACGTACTTCTCAGCACGCTTGAAGATGACGCCGCGCTTCTCCTTGTTGGCCTTTGGATAACTGTCAGCATGGCCTCATTGTAAAGCATGATAATTGAATGTGAATCCATGTTTCGATCAGACCCGAAAGATGGTATGTTAAGCGGCAGCATCGACGAATCTAGCCGCAACTGTGTGTTTATGCATCATATCGAAGGGGGAGAAGATAAAGAAGTGTCTTACCTGCTTCTTCTTCTCGATCTCGGCAGCACGCTCGGCGCGGGCCTTCTCCTGAGACTTGCGCTTCTTCAGGAGCGTCTCAGGGACGAGAATGTCATTGGCGGTAGCAACCGATCTACGAGTTCAGATTAGTTCGTGGTCCAGCATACCGAGGTATGAGGTAGAGCGCCGGTGGAGAACTGCTGCCCGAGCTGCATTCTCGCGTGGCTAACCCGATGTTGCTGCGACTCCGCCGTTGAGAGTCTGCCGACACAAACAGGCTGTGTCTCAAGGTAGACAGTCTCGAGCAAGAGCCGAGCATATGTCAAAGTGACAGATGTGTGCGCGCCTGGCGGCAAAGATCAAAATGGCATACGAGCAACGAAGCGATCTGCCACCGACTTCCGACCAGGGGCAATGAATTTAAGGGAGAAGGTTACCCTTCAGCCCCAACACCCCGAAACCCATCTCTCAGTCTGCAAGCATTGGGGCCTAGAGGAAAGAGGGAGGTTTTCGGGAGGGATCGAGCTGGGGCGATGCAGCGACCTTTCGGCAGCCAGCAAAGCACCCAGTGAGGGGACCACGGCAATCTGCAAAATCTCGTGAAGCGGCACCCGACGATACCAAACGGAATCATGGAGATAGGGAGGCATACGTGGTGGGAGCCATTTCGATGGTTGGCGCGGTGGCTGCTGTTAGTCTGGTCGGTGATGGTCGAGAAGAAGATTTTGTGCCTTGCGACTTTGAAATAATTTAAAGGATTGCGAAATCGCAAAGAGTGGGGCTCGCTTGAATCGATTCTCAAAATTAGGGCTTGGTGGGAAAAGCCTGGCGAGGAGCCCCCACATTATGCCATCTCTCACCGCCACAATTGTAGGGCAATCCTCTTCGTTGACAGTGCCACCAAAATTCGTGAAGCTGCGCTCAAGTTCGGTCCTGTAAAACACCATCCACAAATTTCAGATCGCCAGCAGTCAAGATGCCCCCGAAGAAGGTCGCCCGTCCCGCCCAGGAGAACATCTCCTTGGGCCCCTCCGTCCGCGAGGGCGAGCTCGTCTTTGGCGGTATGTCGCTCGAATTGCTGATTATTGACCGTGAATATTGACGCCCCGCGCAGTTGCCCGCATCTTTGCAAGCTTCAACGATACTTTTGTGTAATTACCACCCCTCTCCACACCGATTAGGTTCTGATAACTAACTCTATGTAGCCACATCACTGATCTCAGGTTCGTCGAGTCTTGAAAACAACACATGGATATTGGCGCCGGAGGGGGTCGCATCGACCCTGCCCCTTCGCAGCAATATTCAGGCACTTGGTTCTGAGGCTGACATTCTGGGTGACTCCAGTGGCCGCGAGACGCTGTGCCGTGTTACCGGTGGCATGAAGGTCAAGGCCGATCGTGATGAGTCCTCCCCCTACGCTGCCATGTTGGCCGCTCAGGACGTCGCCGCTCGCTGCAAGGAGCTCGGCATCACTGCTCTCCACATCAAGATCCGCGCTACCGGAGGTTTGTCACATCGATTTACTCGCACAAGTGCAGAACGCTGATCCATGACACTACAGGTAACGGCACCAAGACCCCCGGCCCCGGTGCTCAGTCCGCTCTCCGCGCTCTCGCTCGTTCCGGCATGAAGATCGGCCGCATTGAGGACGTTACCCCCACGCCCTCCGACTCGACTCGCCGCAAGGGTGGTCGTCGTGGCCGTCGTCTCTGATCGTACACGGAGTGGTGGTATCATTGCGATGGGTGGATGGTGTGCATCCGGGTTTCGCTGGGGCGTTGACAACTACGAGGAGAACGGCGATGAATTGCCTGGTCTCCACATTCTTTGGCTTGTCACATGATGCTTATGGCACAGCTGCAGCAAATGAATAGAGAATCCAACTCACCGGTGCTACCGATGTAGCCCAAGCCTATTTAATGACCCGTGTTTGCATGTTCTAAAGCCTGGTGTGACCTGTGGACTACGACAGCAACTAGCCTCCCTTGCCACCATGGATCGTTTTGTTGCTTCATGATCTTTGTCAAGGATGGGCAGTCTTGTGCGACCAGTCGAATATTTGCATTCTGTAGGTCCATACTTTGAGCAAGGCGTGTACACACTGATAAAGGAACATCGGTCCATCTGCGCAAATCATTCTGACAATAGCTGGCTGTAGCGACTCAAAATCCCCTCGTACAAGCTTGCCGAAACTCGGAAAGAGTGAGAGCCATGCGATCCCTCAAGACAAGCCAGAGCAATGCAGTCAAACGCCCGCAAACTAGAATCATCGAGGTTCTATTCTCCACTACATTCCCTTGGTCTATCTGGTGCAACATTTAGAGCACCCAAGACCGTTGTTTTAGTAAAGAACCATGCCCAATGCAATAACAAACCAAGAGCACATAATTGATCCCAGACCCAAGCTTACCCGCGGACAGCAGCACCCAGAGCGCCGCCTGTGAACTGCGTACCACCGGCTTGCCGCGGGGGGCCGCCGCCCGTCCTCGGACCTCCTCTGCCACCTCCGCGGCCACCGCCCCGCTGACCCCCTCGTCCATCTTTCCTGCTGAAAGCATTGGCTGATCCTTGTGTCCGGTGCTCCAGCGTCCGCTCGTTGGTCTCGATCAAGGCACTTGCCTTGTCCGAGAGTGTGAGGGCCAAGCTTTGGAGGCGGCTGAGCTCGACACCCTTGCGGAAGATGACAGTCTCGGTAACCTGGTCCAGAGCGGCTGCAAGCTCCTCGTGGCTGATCATCTTGCTAATTACTGCAGAGACCTTGCGCGAGTCAAGCTCGAACATACCGCTTAGTGTCTCGACAGCGAGAGTGTCGTAGAAGGGGGCGTAGGTGAAAAGGTAAGTCCGAAGGCCCTCCTCTTGGATTTGCTTGGCAAGCATGTTCTTGATGTTGTCCGAGTTCGGCATCAACTCCCAGATCTTGATGCTGTGAATAAAGTGCGTGGCCTTCTTCCACTCACCCGCAGCAAGTGCCTTGGACGCCTGCATGACGTGGTCTCTTGTGTTCTCAGGGGGGCCGGTGAAGATCTGGCGCTCGTGGTACTCCAACATGCGGCGGTATGTCTTGCTGATGACTCTCTTCTTCACATCGGGCGACGAGCCTGTTTGGGCCAGAAGAGGGATCTCAAGAAGCATGCTGCAGGTGAGGTAGACACACTCGAGCAGCTCAAGGTTGATGTGCATATGGAACGGCAACTGGCGCTGCTTCTCGAGACGCTCCTGCTCTGGGGTTACTTGGTGGAATCGCTGAATCATGACACCCTGGGCAAGGAGCTCCTTTTGGCGTCCGCTACCGCAAATCTCCTGGAGGGTATTCTGGGCATCATAGACCAGACCCTTGCGGAACGCACAGAGGCCGACTTGCACCAATGTCCTGTTGTAAAGGATCTGGCTTGTGATGTCGAAATTCGAGATGTTCTCTTGCAAATGCGATGTGAGCATCATGTCGCGTGCCTTGTAGTACTCATCGTGCAGAGCGAGGAAGTAGATCTGGCAGAGCATAGCGCGAGCACGGATAATACCCTCGCTGTTCTCGAACAGGTAACTACAGAGTGTGTTGATGAGTTGGGTGGCCTCGCCTGACTGGTCGCGCGGTGTGATCTTTGAATCCAGGTTGCTGGGGACCTGCTTCCACGAGTTCTCCTCAAGGATCTTGACAACTTGGGCGGGCTGCAAGGTGATCATCAGCAGGTGGTCGACGGGACATGAAGCAATAAAAACATACCTTGTAATACACATGATCCAGGCGACGCTGGATGATCCTGTTCACGCTCTCCTGAGGAACCTCAAGGGAGGCATCCTCACGCAGCGCCTCGTAATAGAGCAGGCCCTGGAAGATGATGTTGTATAGGGAGCCCTCGTCAGTCAGCCTCTCGATGTACTCAGATGTGTGAGGATCGATGGCCTGCAGCGATCGAGTAAGCTCGTCGTCGAGACGCTCGATATACGACACCACGCTTCCGGGAATCTTGATGTACTTCTGGCCATTCTCAAGGACAGGGGCCTTGTCATCATCTTCCCACTCCTCCGCACCCTCGATGACGATATGATCCTTTGCCACCTCGAGAATCTGGAGGAGAACGCCAAGCTCCTTCTCAGCAGCCTTCCAGTGCTCCAAGGGCATGGAAGCAGCACCGCCCGAGCCGAGATCGAAGCGTGCTGAGACCAAGGTCATAAGAACGCGGATCTTCTGATAAGGGGTCTCGGCGACCTTGAAGAGCTTTTCCATAATGCTGATCTGCTCCTGGCGGTCGGTGTTCTTTTTGCCTCTGGACTCCAGGATGGTTCGAAGGTGCTTGAAAATGCTCTCGGGGGTGAACTGAAGGGCGCGGCCTCCCTTGCCAACAGTCTCAAAGCCCGCACCATCTTCCTCATCCTCGCCGGTCGTAAAAGCGTCGAATTTGACCTTGGTGACCTTTGGTGCGGGGATCTCCTCCTCATCAGACTCCATGAAAGCCTCGCTATCCTTTCGGTAGGCATCGATCTGTTCTTGGTAGTCCTTGTTGTTCTTCTTGATGCGTTGCTTGACTGCGTTCAGGCCACGGGCATTTGTGGCGTTCATCTTCTTGGGGGTGACCTTTTGCTTGGCGAGGGTCTCGTTCATGAAGTCCTCCAGCTGAACAATGCACTTGACGTAGGGCTTCGGGGCCTTTCCGCCATCTTGCAACTTGATGACCTGACGATTGAGCTTATCGAACTCTGCAGTCCACGTTAGCATCACGACTTGTCTGCCCCAAAACCTCGGCGCACGCACCATTTGCGATAAGATGCCAATCATTGATCTTCTGTCCATTCTGGATGCCGGTGATAGTCGCCTCGAGCTCGTCGAACCGCTTATCCTTGGCGCTTTTGACCTTGGTTGTGGCTTCCACATCCTCCTCTTCACTTTCGGAGGAATCCTGGTCGAGCAAGAATCGAGACAAGCCCTTTGGCTTATCTTCGTCCTCATCTTCGCTTGACTCCTCCTCAGACTCCTCCTCGTCGGAATCCTCGGCAGAGTCCTCCGCCTTCTGGGCCTTAGCAAGGGCCTCGTTCTCCTCCTCGGACAAGGACAGATCCTCCTCGTCGGAGCTGCTCTCGGAAGAGGAGTCGTCGCCGCCGCGGAAAAATCGAGACATGATTGCGGTCAACTGAAGCTGTTCAAAATGTGGACTCCGGGTGGTGAGGCGGGGGAAAATTCGATGCGCGAGTGGTCGCAGCTAGACTGAGGTGCTGCAAAATGTGAGCGGAGGGGCTGTTAATTATTTTCGCTGAATGGCGATTTTGGTGGGGGGATCTGGGGCTAGCGAGGAATCGAAAGCCGGGCGACTCAAAGAGGCGTGCGCTACTGGAACCGTGGTACCCCACATTTTGCGGCTTTGTGGATTGATAGCAGCCAATTGAAGCATTGAAATGTCTCCGGAAGTGGCTAGCTCAGTACTAGAACCATGATTGCGCAGTCCCAGGAGTCGTCTCACCACAAAGATGCCTGTCGTTCGGCTCAAAGCATACGAAGATGTCACTCCTCCAGGAATACAGTTTATCAGTGTGGGGTGTACCTATGTTCCAAGGAAGGCGGCTTAGGTGTTCCTGTACATCGCCTGCCTGTTGAGTTAGTACATGTAGGATATCCACCTCCGCAAAGCCAAAGTGTGCGTACGATCTTATCAGAGAGGGTCACGCCGTTGCGGGACATGCCGTCTAACTGTTCAGCTCATCAACCTGTACTCACTGCTGGCTTCTCCATGGGTGTCGCAGCTAGCTTCGAGATAGTTCTTTGCCGAGCGCTGCTTCAAGATATCGGGCTTGCTGCCTCCAACGAATGAGTTGCTGTCCTGGTGTAAGCCGTTCAAGATTTTATGCGGAGTTCTTCGTATCAAATGTCAACCGTAGCATCCCACAACTCCAGCGGTGCAGCATTTGGTGATTAGAAAAAACCCAGGAGTAGGTATGCAGCCTTTTGAAGTTGTGACCGAAGGCTTTGGACTCTAAGACGAAGACATTTCCAATAGTAATTTCACAACACAGCTCGATTCTCAGCATAGGTTCTGTTAGTAGACAAAGTTCCCAGGCCAGATCAACTGACCGGGCACGTGCCACAGTTTCAAGATGATTTTAGCGGGGAACAGTATGACCTTACCGGGGACTTGCCACTGCAGCGTGGGCAGGGGTGTGGACGCTAGCTTGCAGGTTCGCGCGACTCGACCTCCCATCGTCGTCGCGAAACATTTGAGTTTTTCCAGACAGACGATCAGTCAATTTTGGCTTCATCAACCCGCCAAGCCACCAAAACGGTCATTGCTGTGAACTGCTGCGAGTCCGTCTCGCCCGGCGATACTTTTGGCCTGACTCCAACAACACGCAAAATTCGCTGTCGACCCCGCTGAAATTGCTTGCTTGACGAACGCGCAGCAGCCCGCCTCTGCGCGGTCCGCGAAGCTTGACGGAAGCTTCCTTTCAGTCTGAGGCTCGTCTCGATCTGCGCCCGGCCAGCACGAGATGTCATCCCTTCCACCGCCG